>JAABUL010003368.1_pt1 | contig 23853 bp, 25 predicted proteins | sample 5559151 | NCBI WGS metagenome assembly JAABUL01 (sample SAMN10711876, study PRJNA513368) | rock metagenome | isolation source: Antarctica rocks | place: Antarctica: Victoria Land, Pudding Butte sud | reverse complement strand
CTGCCCCAGCTGCGGCGACGTCATCACCATCACCGACCTCATCGAGGCGCCCATGCCCTAACCTGCAACCACCGGATTATGTGGTGACCGCCTCACACACCACCACCGTGGACTCGACCTAGCATCCTCTGACTGGTCGGTCAGTCATTTAGTTTTCCCGGACGGCCGGGGGACTCACGCCATGAGGGAGCTCGTCATGACTGTCGGTTCAGCCGCTTCGAGAACTCCGTCCTACGCCTCCGGTGTGTCTGCTGCCCCCCTCCTGGGTGACACCATCGGCGACAACTTCGACCGCACCGTCGCCCGCGATCCGGAGCGTGAGGCGCTCGTCGAGGTGCAGTCGTCCCGACGATGGACGTATGCCGAGCTGCAGGCCGATGTCGATGCTCTGGCGCTCGGCCTGATCGACGGGGGCGTCGTCAAAGGCGACCGGGTCGGCATCTGGGCACCGAACGTGGCCGAGTGGACGATCTTGCAGTACGCCACCGCAAAGATGGGCGCGATCCTCGTCAACATTAATCCTAGCTATCGGACGCACGAGTTGAAATTCGTGCTGAACCAGGCCGGGATTTCTACCCTCGTGTCAGCGCGCGAGTTCAAGACCTCAAATTACGAGGCGATGATCCAGGAGGTCCGCGGCGACTGCGGAGCCCTGACCTCGGTCGTGATCATCGGGTCCCATGGGTGGACGGCCTTGTTAGATGCCGGACGGAACGCCGACAAGGCGGCTCTGGCGCAGCCGCAGCGCGAGCTCTCCGCCGACGACCCCATCAACATTCAATACACATCAGGGACTACCGGATTCCCGAAGGGCGCGACGCTCAGTCACCACAACATCTTGAACAACGGCTTCTTCGTCGGCTCGATCTGCGGATACACACCCGACGACCGGGTTTGTATCCCGGTGCCCTTCTACCACTGCTTCGGAATGGTGATGGGCAACCTCGCCTGCACCTCCCATGGGGCCACTATGGTCATTCCGGCGCAAGGCTTCGACCCGAAGGCGACGCTCGAGGCTGTCGCTCAGGAGCGCGTTACCTCGCTGTACGGCGTGCCGACGATGTTCATCGCGGAACTGAACCTGCCGGAGTTCGACAGCTACGACTTGTCGACGCTGCGTACCGGCATCATGGCCGGCTCGCCGTGTCCAGTGGAGGTCATGAAACAGGTTGTGTCGCGCATGGGCATAACGGAGGTGACGATTTGCTACGGCATGACCGAGACATCGCCGGTATCGGTGCAGACCAGGGCCGACGACTCCCTCGACCGCCGGGTGTCCACCGTCGGCCGCGTCCACCCCCATCTCGAAATCAAGATCGTCGACCCGCAGACCAGACTCACCGTACAGCGCGGTATACCGGGCGAGCTGTGCACCCGCGGTTATTCAGTCATGCTGGGGTACTGGGACGAGCCGGAGAAGACGGCAAGCGTCATCGACGCCGCGCGATGGATGCACACCGGCGACCTCGGAGTCATGGACGCCGACGGCTATGTCAACATCACAGGCCGGATCAAGGACATGGTCATCCGCGGCGGGGAAAACATCTATCCCCGTGAGATCGAGGAGTTCCTCTACACGCACCCAGACATCGTCGACGCGCAAGTCATCGGCGTCCCGGACCAGAAGTACGGCGAGGAACTGTGCGCCTGGATCAAACTCCGCGACGGCGCAACACCCATCGACGCCGACGACGTGCGCGCGTTCGCCGCTGGCAAGCTCGCCCACTACAAGATCCCGCGCTACGTGATGCTCGTTCGAGACTTCCCGATGACCGTCACTGGCAAGGTCCGCAAGGTCGAAATGCGCGAGAAGTCAATCGTGACCTTGGACCTGCACCAGGCGGCGGCGGTGCGCAATGCCTGATCCACGCTTCCCTACGGTGCTGGACCGCTCGACCGCTTGCCGTCAAAGAGCACGATCTGCGAGGTGGGTCCGCGACGGCTACAGAATGAGCCCGGGTCCTGCCCGTCGAGGCCAAGTCCGAGTTCACCGCCCGTCTCATCGACAGCGGGCATACGAATGGACCGACGCCTGCGCCGCGTCACCAGCTCCTACGTCGGCGAGAACAAGGAGCTTGCCGGCAAGTCTGTCCAGCGCCTCGAAGTCGAGGCTGCCCACAGAGCTACCTGGCTGAGCGTCTGCGCGCCGGCGGGCGCGCTCCGCAGGCAGGCGGGACTGGACCGGTTGCCCCGCGGGAGTCTGTGCTACTTGATGTACTGTACCGCAGGGGGTGGTTGGCTTCGGCCGCCAGTGCCGCGATGGCGCACTTTCACTTGATCGCCTAGCGCTTCTGGTCTTGAAGCACCTCATTGGCGCGACCGTTAGAGCCGGATGCGACGATTTGGACGTCGCCGGTCCAACGGCCGGTCGGGGGGCTCAAGGCCGGATGCGCTCCGGCCGCCCGGACAACGAGACTGGGTAGCCTTGGAACGACGGGTCACCCTTTCCTTCGGGCCTGCAAGGCTCGCTGCTCGACCGCAATAAGCTGCCCGCGTGACGCGGCGAGGGTTGTCGTCGAGGCACGTCCAACAGTACGGTGTGGGTCCGTTCCACCACCTCAGGCAGACTCCGTGCCACGCCGGGTAGTACGAGAGGTCGACTATGCCGTTCTTCGACGGTGCCACAGGTCCCGTTTACTACAGACGGTGGCCGTCGCCAACCGCCGTAGCAGGGATGGTGTTCTTGCACGGCATCGGCGAGAACACTAACTTCTATCACCGACTTGGCGCTGCCTTGAATGCGCGTGGCATCACGTTATGGGCCCTTGACGAGATCGGCCACGGGCTCTCCGCCGGTCCTAGAGGTCGAGTCGAGAGCTTGGACGACCTCGTCTTCAATGGGCAGCGACTCACCGACATCGCCGAGGATGACGGGCTACCGCTGGTGTTTGCAGGACATTCTATGGGCGGCACAGCTGCAGCGTTGACAGCTGTCAGATATCCCGACCGGTTCCAAGGGGTTGTATTGTCTGGGGCGCCGCTTAGGGCGCCAGGCTGGCTTCAGTCACTAATAGCGGCTCCGGACACCGCACCCGACTTCTCCCTCGACCCTGAAGAACTATCAGCCGACCCGTTCTACCTCGACTCCGTCAAGAACGATCCCTTGGTCCCTGATGACGCCGGCATGAAGCACACACTGGCCTATGCATTCACCTCAGCATTCGCCGAGCTGGCAGATCGCTTCGGTGAGGTGGACCTACCTGTGCTCGCCGTCCACGGTGCTGCTGATCCGATGATCCCAGTGGACGACGCGTACGGTGCTACGCCACAACTGCGCTGTCAAAAAGGACGGCTTCAAAAGTTCGAAGGTTCGAGGCACGATCTCCTCAATGACACCGCTCACGCCCAAGTCGCCGAGGCGGTCGCTGACTTCGTCTTAACCGTCGCGGACATCGGGCGGTAGACCCGGCCAGTCACGCTACGGTCGAGACGCACGCCACCGCGTTCGACACCCCCCGCGCCATCAACCGCGCGAACCACTCCCGCTTCGCCGTCCGTCTGCGGCGCCGGGCCCGGACGACCACGAACCATCGCAACTCCCGAGCACCTCAGGTGTTGCGACGATGCCTAAAACGTGCCCCTCACCCCGGGGCCAACTCGAGTTGACACAGCCATTCGATGCGGCCAATTTGCGCGAAGCATCCCAGGGCATGAACCATGGCCCGCGCCACGGGGCACCGGCCGAAAATGCGCCAAAGCGACGAGGTCGCCGTTGAGGCTCCGGGACATCACGGACGGGAATCGATCACTAGTTGGGGCCGAGGATCGCCACGCACGCCTCTTTTAGACCGGTCGGCCAACTATCACAGGGCAGTCCTTACCTTGCAGTCGCACCGTCGGCCTCCGTCGCACCAGCGAAGGCTCGACCAGCCTGTTTTAGGGCTTCCGGGCGACGAGTTGCCAGCACGACGGTCAGCAGGGCTCCGATTGCGATCCAAATGAGCGCGCCCCAGTCAGCCCAGTTGAACGGGTAAGTGACCGTCAGGTGAAACACCTTGCCGGTGAAGAGTGCGCCAAGATCAAAGTACTGTGCGTAGAGCGGAAGCACAAAGACGAGAAAGCCTCCAGTGGGTATCACAATGTGGAGGAAGGGCTTCAACCGGCTACGTCCTTGCTTCCGCGTAAAGAATGATATGCAGGCTAGACAGCATATCATATAGATCAAGATGGCGAACACGGTGAATATGGTTGCCGTTACCCCCCAGGCGGCGTCTATGCCGAACTTCCAGCCGGCCAGTAGGGTGACCACAACGCTCACGCCCAAGACAACGATGATGGAGTTGCTGGGGGTCCGGTACTTGGCATGCACCCTCGCAAAAGCCGATGGTGCGGCGCCTGCCCTTCCCATGGCCAGCAAGACTCGCCCCGCATTGTTAACCGAGGCGACCCCATTAGCGATAATCGAGTTCAAGATGGCCAAGAAGACCAAGACCCAGCCAGCACCCCAATACTTGTGTCCAAATATGTTCCAAGCGTTTCCTCCAGAAGCCTTGAGGTTATTGATGATATCAAACTTTGCGCCTACGACCCAAGCATAACTGCAGAAGACGAAGTAGGTTCCCACCAGCAGTGCGGCGAAAACAATACTGTACTTTACGGTCCGGCGCGGATTTCTAGCTTCTTCACCAAGGGTGGACGCCACTTCGAATCCAGTGAATGCCAGGATGCCAAAGACTGCGCCTTGAAAGAGTCCGCTGGTTGAGTGACCACTGACGCTGAATGCGGCGGTAGAATTAGGTCCGTGGATGATCATAGTAACTGATAGGGCGGCGAAGACCAGCAACTCAAACGAGCCCAAGATTATGCCCGAGTTGGTTGACAGACGCACGCCAAAATAGGTGAGGGCGAACGTCACGGCTACGCCGCACAGCGACCACACCCACCACCCCGGCGTCGGTATGTGCTCGCTCTTTAAAGTCGTCTCGATGAACCACCCGAAGACGAGGAAGACAAACGGTGGGAAGAACAACGCGACTCCGACGTAAAGCCACCCGACAGCAAATCCCCACTTAGGCCCGAGCCCCGTCGCAGCGTACGAGTACAGGCCTCCCGCCGACGGGATCTCGGCGGCAAGTTGCCCGATCGCAACCGCGGCGAGAATGCACGCAATCCCAGCAATCACAATCGAGATGGGAAGGGCGTTGCCCGCGAGCGGAACGGCAATGCTTAAAGAAAAGACGATGGCTCCCGCGGGTGCCATAAAGGTAATAGATTGAAAAAGTGTCGCCATAGGCGAGACCGATCCAGCTAACAGACTAGGCTCGTCGCCCCGCGACTCCATGGCACGCTCGACAGCCATAGCTACCTCCTCCGACTAGGTCCGGACGCACTTCGATCGAGGCAGACCGGCCGGCGGTCGAAGCTCACACACGTGTACTCGGCGGCGAACTCCTTTATCTGAGCGGCCCAACCGGTGTGGTCGTCGCCGAGGCCAGCTACCCAGACGAGCGAGGGGCCCGAGCCTTGCTGAGCAACGAAGATTTGGCCGCCCACCCTCGTCGAAATGATGCTTTCTGTGGCAGCACCCGTAGGAGGCATCTGAACCACCCTCATCGCTTGCGGAACCCTCAACGTGAACCGGGCATAACTTGGTCACCTGGCGACTGTGATATTTCAAGTAGCCGCTTGAGCAATGTCATTGCGGTACCTGAGCGGCCCAGGCTGTCGGATGCCCGCCTGTGTGTCAACCCCGCGCCATGCTGAGGCGGCGTATATCTGTGCATGCTTTCGCCACCCGCCACGCATGCGCGCCTGAGTACGGTTCGTGCGGCACGCCTCACTCACGCCATCTGCTCCGGTCTCGCCACCGCCGGCCCCGACCGAGTAGACGACCGCCGAAGGGTCCGCTAGGTTCCCACTGGATCCGGATCGGTCTGTTGGGTACGCGTGACTAACGCTGCTGCTGGCGACTTGGGAAGCTCGCGCAGCCGCCTGCTGGGTGACGTAACGAACCGACCCCTCAAAAGGCGGGGCGCCTCTTGGCGGCTCGAAGCCGGTGAAGTCAAGGAGAGGGAGCGTCGTGAAGTGGTCTGAACGCAGTCCCGACGAGCGGACAGTCGTGCAGGTCGACGGATATGACGTCGTCACCTACTCGTTCGGAACGGGCGACGACGTGCTCCTGTGTCTTAACGGCGGCCCTGGCCTGCCCTGCGATTATCTGCGGGAAGCGCATTCGTGCTTGGTTGACGAGGGATTTCGTGTGGTCACATTCGACCAGCTCGGCACTGGTGCCTCAAGCCGCCCCGCCGATGAGTCTCTATGGACGATCGAGCGCTACGTCTTCGAGGTTGAGACAGTGCGAGCTGAGCTCGGTCTGGGGCGCGTTCACCTGCTCGGCCACTCGTGGGGCGGGTGGCTCGCCATCGAATACGCCCTACACCATCACGACGCGCTGAACAGCTTAATCTTGGAGAGCACCGTCGCTGACATTCCACACCTGACGACCGAACTTGAACGACTCCGGTCAGCCCTCGGGTCCGAATCGGTGACGATGATGCAGCGGCACGAAGCGCAGGGATCGTACGATCATCCCGAGTACATGGCCGCGGTCACACTGCTGAACTACCGGCATGTCTGCCGGCTGGCGGAGTGGCCCGCACCGGTCAAGCGCTCACTCGACGATTGGAACATGGGCCCATACACAGCAATTCAAGGGCCAAACGAGTTCTTGTACATCGGCAATCTCAAAGACTGGAACCGGCTGCCGTACCTACATCGGATAAGCGTTCCGGTACTTATTGCCTGCGGAGAGCACGACGAGCTGACCCCCGCGTGCTCTATGAAAATGCACCTTGCCATCCCGCAGTCAGAGATCCACGTCATCCCAAACGCGTCCCACATGTCCTTTTACGAGAACCCTGGGGCCTACTACCCAATGCTCCTGAACTTCCTGACCGAGCAACGCACCTCGACCCCCGCTGGTATCTAGGGGCGCCTCGCGCCGACGACCCGCAGCGTCGCTCTGGTGGCGCCTCCGGCGTAGCGGGAATACCTGTACGCAACCCCTCCCCAGCGGAGCCCGCTAGAGCCGGCCACCCAAGCAACGTCCGCATCTGCTGCGTTCCGGGCGCCTGCGAACACGACCATAAGCGCCGCTCCGGACACCGGACCCGGCCTTCTGGACGGCTCGCATCGGTCCGCCCGTGAGTGCGATCACCGCCGCGTTGCTCCTCCGCGCTTTTGTGACGGCTATGTTCATGCACCCATGCGGTTGCCGGGCAGTAGGACGTGTCTGTCAACAGCTGTAACAGACGGGTCTGGGAAGCCGCCGCCGTGGGTCGCCGGCGAGTACGAGGTCGGGCTGCCGCCGCGGGACGTCGCCCAGCGAGCCGGTCACTTCGAGCATGCCGAGTTGGTGCAGTCCGGCGCCGGGCCCGTTCGGCTGGCTCGAGGATCCCGCGTCGTTCGTGCGGCCGCTGGCGGCCTTACTCAGCCGACCGCGTTGAGCAGCAGCGTCGCGGCCATCGTCGCCCCGGTCGGTGCGGATCGTGCCGGCCACGGCGGCCGCTCTGGCGCGGGTCTCGGAGGCGAGGGCAGGGGTCCTCGTGAGCGCGGCTGACAAGGACTCGGGGGTCGGAGTCGGACCGTCGTGTGCGGTGCCGATGCCCAGGTCGGCCACTCGACTGGCCCAGTACGGCTGATCCGCCATCTGGGGTACCGCCATCCGGGGCGCGCTGGCCCGGGCGGCGGTCCTTGTGTATCCGCGCTGCAGTGGTGCACGACGGGGGGCAGCCGGCGGAACCGTTGCTGCTGGTTGGCCTCGCCGACGGCGAAGCAGTCGTCCCGGTCGTCGATCGATGCGAGTTCGGCCCGGCTACGGGCGACGAGTGCGCGGTGGCGGTCCTGCGCCTGGATCGCGTCGATGCCCACCCGGGCGATGTCCTTCGGGTCGCGCAGCTGCCGAAGCCCACGTACCCCGGTGGTTTCCGCCGCCCATGAACGCCTCCAGCTCGGCGGGCAGTGGGCGTTCGTCCGGCAGGATCCAGGCGCCGGTCTGCACGGCGTCGAGGTCCGGCGACTCCTGCCAGGGGCCGGGATCGGGTCCGCGGCCAGCCACGGGTGGTCGTGATGACGTGGTCGTGGGCGTTGTCCACCGGTGGCAGGCTGATCGGCGCCCGGTGGGTGTTGAGCGCGTCGCCGAACAGCGCATTGTAATTCTGGATGTCCAGGTCGTTGGGCACCCGGTTGTCGGTCACGTCCGGCGGAACGGCCGGCCCGGTAGCGGATGCGGCGGGCGGGCGGCGACGGCGGCAAGATCGGGCAGTCGGCCGCGACGACGTACCGAATGCCCAGTTTTCTCGGCGACAGACTCCGCGCTGGCGATGACCGGGAACAGGCCGGTCGCCACCAGTGCGTCGCAGCCCGCGGCCGCCGCGGGGAGCTTGTCGAACTGTTCGACGATCAAGCAGGCATCTTCGTGGCCGCCTATGGGCAGTTTCTCGTGGCCCGTGTCAACGGCAGCTGAAAGCTGACCCCCGGACGACGATCGCCTTCAACGTCGCAGAGCGCCCGCCAAGAGCTGGTGGCGGTCTGTCACCGCGAAGCGGGGGCGAGCTCAAATCGGGCAGCTCGCCCGTCGCCTCTGCGTCGGTCGGCAGAGAGTCGGTCACGAAGTCGTCTAATCCCGACAGCCTGGTGAGGCCGACCGCCACCTGGTGAGCAACTCCCGGAGCCAAACGACGATAGTCACCTCGAAGAAGCGCTCCTCTAGAACTCCTTCTGCAACGCTGTCAGGGAATCGGCCCTTACGGCGCCAGTCATCGCAGGCCAACCTTCACCACCGCAAGCACCTTTGCCGAAGCGATTTGGGGAGCCACTTCGACTGGTCTTGGACCCTCGGATCGAAGCCGTGCAAGGTCCGGGCCCATCGGTCAGGCTGGTCTGGGGCGCCCGGCCTGGTCATAGCGGGCGCGAGCCTGATTCACGCTCGGCATGTTGTCCGATGACCAGCGGACCAGCAGCCGGAAGATGGGACTGAGCGATAGGCCAAGCTCGGTGATGTCATATTCGACCCGCGGCGGCACTTCGGGGTAGAGCGTCCGGGTGGTCAATCCGTCGCGTTCGAGTTGCCGCAGTCGTTGCGTCAGTGTCTTCGCGCTAACCGTGCCGAGAGCGTCGCGTATCGCGTTGAACCGCGACGGGCCTCGCTTCTGCAGCAGCCACAGGATCGGGGTCGTCCAGCGGCTGAACACCACATCAATCACGGGCGAAACGGGGCACGGGTCGTAGCGGGTGCCCTGCGGGGGGAGTCATCTGGCCGGCCGGCTGGTTGTTGTGGTCATCCGGTAAGTATTTCCTGGGAGCGTCAGTATCTCCTTGGAACCTAGTATCGCCGCCGGGGCAAGCTGGACCGGAGCCCCAGTAACCGACTGAGGGCAACTGGGCATGAGCCGCCCGAGAAGGAGCCTCCATGGCTACCCCACACCCCTCCTCCGACCGCGTCACCCACGTTCTGTCGCTCATGAAGCAGGGCGAACGACGCATTCAACCGTCACGACATCACGGCGATGAACGCCGCGCATCATCCCGACATGATCGCCCACGTGACCGGGAACGCCGAGCCGATCTACGGGCGGGCCGCACACGCTGCTGCGATGGAGGGCATGTTCCGGGCATTCCCCGACGTCCACGTCGACAACGATCCCTACCCAATCCAATTCGGCGATGGCGACTGGATGACCGTGGTCTGCAAGGCCACCGGGACCTTCCGCGGCGAGCTGGTTCTTCCCAACGGCGATGCGGTCCCCGGCACGGGGAAGTCTTTCGCACTCGACTTCTCCACCACCGCCAGGTGGGAGGGAGAGCTGCTCGTCGAAGAGTACGTCTTCTGGGATTCGGCGCTCATGGCCCAGCAGATCGGCATCGCCTAGAGGACCGAGGGGGGCCCGGAGCGGATCGCTTGAGTGACCGGGCGCAGCGCTGGACACAGCCGATAAGGGGAGAGTTACCTTGACACTTATCACCACCATCGTCCTTTTCGAAATGCCTCCCGAGAACCTGGCTGAGTTCCTTGCCTTGTGGCACGACATTCAGGACTTTGTGTCCAAGCAGCCGGGCATGATAGACGGCGTAGGTCACCGGGCCGCAGACGTCCAGGGGCCTTTCCAGTTCGTGAACGTTGTTCGATGGGACAGTGCAGAATCGCTCGACGCTGCGCTACGCGCGGTGGGCAAAGAGTTCCATGACAAGGGGGCGGATATAGGCCTATCATTCGAGCGCCTAGGTGTCACGCAGACGCAATCCAACTTCACCGAAGAACTTCGCTACTGACTTGGGGCGGCAGCCGGGCGGGGGCTCGGCCGGGTTGAGGCCCCGCCGAGACCGGCCAGTACCTCAACGGCGTCGACGAGATCCTGCCGCAGAATACGACCCCGCTCGGCTAGTTCGAACGCCATACTCAAGCGCCACCCGATCGCCTCAACACCGGCGCTCTGCGGCGTGGACCGTTTGGGCCCCACTCCGGGAAGGCTCGATGACCAACCGGATGACCTCGCCGGCCACCACGTGCCGACTGCATTCCGATCCCCCGCATCCTCGTTACATGCTTTTCTGGTGCGCTATGCGTTGCCGCGCCGAGCTGCACGCTCGGTTCGGGCGCCTAGATAGCGGCGCGGTGGCCGATGGACTTGCCGCTTGGGGGATCGAAGAAGTGCAGGGTGCTTGTGTCGACGGTCAGACGCAGTGGGGCACCTGGCTTGGCTTTGCTGCGGGCGTTGACCCGGGCGGTCCAAAGGCTCGTGTCTTCTGCGATCGGCAGCGTCGGCTGCTCGTCGTCGCCAAGGTCGGCTGCGGCGGCGGTGTCCTGGTGTCGCACGGCGGGGGCGTCGACCGTAAAGATGACATTCACCTCCGACCCCAACTTTTCGGTGACCTGGACCTGAATGTCGAGAGTCGGTGCGCCGCCTTCGCTGTCGTACGCGGCGTCTTCAAAGCTCGACGGGCGGATCCCCAAGATGACATCCCTTCCAAGGTATCGGTCGAGGCCGGGCCGCTCCGACACGACTGCCTCGGAGATTGGCAGGCTGATGTCGGCGAACCGCACCCGGAGCCCACTGTCGCGTATCACCTGGGCGTTGACAAGGTTCATGGACGGCGATCCCATGAACCCGGCTACGAATAGGTTGACTGGCCGGTCGAACAGATTCTGTGGCGTATCGACCTGTTGCAGCCGGCCGTCGCGCATGACCGCGACGCGTTCCCCTAGCGTCATGGCTTCCACCTGATCATGGGTTACGTACACCGTCGTCACGCCCAGTCGCTCGTGCAACTGGCCCAGCGACGCCCGCATCCCTACTCGTAGCTTGGCGTCGAGATTCGACAGCGGCTCATCCATGAGGAATGCCTGCGGCTCACGCACGATCGCGCGGCCCATAGCGACTCGCTGGCGCTGCCCCCCGGAGAGGGCCGCCGGCTTCCGGTTCAAGTAGGGATCCAGCCCGAGCATGTTTGCGGCCGCGGCCACTCGGCGCCGGAGCTCTTCCTTTGGCGTCTTTCGCAACTCCAGCCCAAAGGCCAGATTCTGCTCAACCGTCATGTGCGGGTACAGCGCGTAGTTCTGGAATACCATCGCGATGTCGCGGTCCTTTGGCTCGGTGTCGTTGACCACCTTGCCACCGATACTGATCGTTCCTGCGCTGATCTCCTCGAGCCCGGCGATCATCCTTAGTGCTGTGGACTTGCCGCATCCCGACGGGCCGACCAGGACCATGAACTCCCCGTCCCGGATATTCAGCGACAGGTCGTCCACCGCCTTCGCCGAGCCGGCGTAGACCTTGTCCACGTTCTGCAACGATATCTCTGCCATCAGATCTCCATTTCCCGGTGGTACAGGGTTCTGCTGCTCGATTTAGCCGGCGGCAGCACCTCGGAGGTTGTTCAGCAGCCCCGGCAGTCCTTGAGCGGAGAAGAGGTGCTGGTGGGCCAGTTGTATGGCGCCCACAACTCCGGCGCGTTCGCCGAGTCGGCTCGCCTCGATCGTCAAGGTTCTGGTGGCGAGCGGAGTGGCCCTGCGGTAGACGACGGCCCGGATACCCGCCAGGAGGTCGTCGCGCAAGGGTGCCAGTGCGCCGCCGAAGACGATGGTTGACGGATTGTAGAAGTTCACCAATGCAGCGATGACCTCGCCGATGCGGGTCGCAGCCACTCTGATGCTTCGAATTGCGACCGGATCGCCGTGCAGGGCCAGGCTCACAACATCATGATTGGTGCGCACGTCCAGCCCCGCGTCGGCCAGTTCACGCACCAGAGCGGCACCGGAGGCGACTGCCTCGATACAGCCGACGTTTCCGCAATCGCAGGGAACGTGTTCGGAGTCGCGGACACTGATGTGGCCGATGTCGCCCGCCGCGCCGTCGGCGCCGCGGTGCACGTCCCCGCGGCTGACGATGCCGCAGCCGATGCCGGTGCCGATCTTGATGAAGAGCAGCAGCTCTTCGCCCGGGCCCCGGGCCGACGCCTCGCCCAGTGCCATCACGTTCACGTCGTTGTCGACGAGCACAGCCGCGTGGTAGTGCTGAACGAAGTGATCGGGGACGCGCACCGCGTCCCATCGAGGCATGATGGGTGGCCGAACGACCATCCCGCTGGAGAATTCCACCGGCCCGGGAACACCAATGCCGATCGCGCGAACGTCGGCCGGGGTCCGGCCGATCGCTGCGAGGGTCTCGTCGAACTGGTTCACTAGCCACGAGAGCACGGTCGCCGAACCCCGTGCGATGTCCAGTTCGTGAGCCTGCTCGGCGAGGACGGTGCGGGAGAGGTCGGCCGCCGCCAAGCGGCAGTGGGTGGCGCCCAGATCGGCGGCGAGTATCACGCCGGCGCGCGGATTCAGCGCCAGTTCGATCGGCGGCCGGCCGCCGGTCGACGCGGCAGACCGGCCCTCTACCAACAGGGAGCCGGCCCGGAGCCTGTCGACCCGTTGGGAAACCGTCGACCGAGCCAGGCCAGTGGCCCGGGCGATGTCGCTGCGCGTAGTCGCCTCCCCGGCGGCTACCAGCCGCAGAACGATGCCAAGTGAGCTGTCCAACGAAGTTGGGTGCGCATCGAGGTGGGCCTGCATCTGCCTCCTTACTTTGTTCTCGACGCGAACTTAGTCTGTTCCCTTGTGGAGTCAAGACCTCGGTCTTATCGTTGCCGCACCTCCATCTTCGGGAGTCTCATGTTCCTTACACGCAGGTCCGCGTCTGTGGGTGCTCGGTTCCTCTACAGCAGCATCGCTCGAGGCGAGACCTTGGATGGGTTGCCGACCTCTCACCCACGGTTTGCGGGCTGCGCGCATCACCCCCGCTTTACTCCATCCCGCGGGCAAGGGCCCCGGGATCGAGCTGTGAGGTGAAGCTGGGATTCTTCACCGCCTGCCTGCCAAGGCTGGGGCTGGACAGGATCGCGGCGTGGGCCGGCGACAACGGGTTCTCCTCGCTTGAGGTGGCGGCATGGCCGCGTGCCGGGGCCAGTCAGTTTGAGGCGAGCCACCTCGACGTTGCCAACTTCGACCAGCGGGCCGCCGACTCCGTGCACGAGATGCTCGATAGGCACGGGCTTGCCGTCAGTGCCGTGGGCTACTACGACAACAACCTGCACTGCGACGCCGACACCCGCGCGAAGACGCACGCGCACCTGAGGCGCTGCGTCGACGCTGCGCAGCGGCTCGGCGTTGCGCACGTGGGCACCTTCGTCGGTCGCGACTGGACCCGGTCGGTCCTGGATAACTGTCGTGAGGCCGAGCGAACCCTGCCGCCGCTGGTCGAGTACGCCGGCGAACGCGACGTCAGCCTGGTGGTCGAGAACTGCCCCATGGAGGGGTGGCATCCCGACGGGTACCCGGGCAACCTCGCCTACAGCCCGGAGCTGTGGGAATGGATGTTCGGCCTCGGGCTCTACCTCAACTTCGACCCGTCGCACCTGCTTCCGCTGGGCATCGATCCGGTCAGCGCACTGCAGCCCTACGTGGACCGCGTCTTGCACGTACAGGCAAAGGACACCGAGCTCGACACAACGGCTCGCAACCGCTACGGGTGCTACGGCCGCACGGTCGAACGCAAGGACGGCTGGGACGTCGGTTGGTGGCGCTACCGCGTCCCCGGCCTGGGCTCCGTCGACTGGCGCCGGGTCATCGACACGCTGTACCAGGGCGGATACGACGGCACGGTAGCCATTGAACACGAGGATCCGGTTTGGGGCGGGAGCGAAGACCGGGTCAAGACCGGCCTGCGGATCGCCTACCAGACGCTGCGCCCACTGATCGTGGCGTGATGGCAGACAACGGGCACTACCAACCTAGGAGAGGCACATGACACGACAATTCACCGCCCAGGCGAGCCGGCGGCTCCTCCCCCTGGTCTGCGCTGCGGTCGCGGTGACCGTCGTCGGGGGGTGCACCAGCAGTAACCAGACGACGACCAAGGCGCCCACAAAACCCAAGAAGGTGTCCGGATCCGTCGTCATGACGGAGCCGGGTGACAACCCCGGTGACATCGCCCTGCGGCGGCAGTTGGCTGCGGCCTTCATGAAGGGCCATCCCAGCGTAAACGTGAAGATTCTCGTCGTGCCGGCCACAAATTATGACCAGAAGGTGCAGACGATGATCGCGGGCGGCCGACCGCCCGACATCTTCGGATCGGGTGACGTGCAGATCCCCAACATCGTGGCGAAGAACTTCGCTTTGGATCTGACGCCTTACGTGAAGCGCGACAACTACAGCCTCGCAGACTTCTATCCTCAGGTCATCAACGGCCTCACATATGGCAAGAAGCTGGTGGGCATGACCGACAACTGGGACACCCAGGTCATGTACTACAACACCAGCCTCTTCAAGCGGGCCGGGGTGGCTCCGCCGACCGCGGAGTGGACCTGGGACGACTTTGTCACGGCGGCCAAGAAGCTTACGTCGGGCAGTGGAACGAAGAAGGTGTATGGCGGTCTGTTCGAGAACTGGTTCGCTCCCTATTTCGACCAAATTTGGGCCGATGGTGGCGACCCGTTCCCCGCCAACGGCACGAAATGCGGTTATGATAGCAACGCGGCAGTTTCCGCATTCAATTCAATCGTCAACCTCTACAAGTCCGGCGTCTCCCCCAGCCCCTCGCAATTCTCCGGTCAGGGTGCCGAGCAGCTGTTCCTGTCGGGTCGCGTCGGCATGTACATCGGCGCGGGCCGTTGGGCGGCGTACGACCTGCGCGACGTGAAGCGCTTCGAATGGAAGATTGCTCCGATCCCCAAGGGCAGTGCCGGCCGGGCGAACTTCTTCCACCTGTCGATGTTCGCGATCGCCCGGACGAGCAAGAATCCCGAGGCCGCCTGGGAGTTCTTGAAGTACATGGTGAGCCCTGAGGGCATCAAGACAGGGCTGGCCGCGGCCCAGGGGATTCCGTCTCGTCAGTCGATCGCCAACAGCGCGGCGTTCAAAACCGACCCCTTCGTCGTGACGCACGACGCGGCGCAGCCGTTCTTCGAATCACTACCCACGGCCCACCGCGCACCATACCTGCCGAACTTCAACCAGGTTCAGGACGGAGTCGACGCGCAGCTGGACGCCATCTGGTCGCTTAAGCAGTCACCGGCGCAGGTGCTGCCCAAGGTCTGCCAAAAGGTGGATCCGCTGCTCAAGGCCGGCGGCGCACCCGGCGGCGGATGATGGCCCTCGCCGCTCCCGATGCAGCGGTCGCGTCAGCGGCCAGCCGGCCTCGTCGTGCCAGCCGACGGATCACTCGCGAACACCTGGCGGGGTTGCTGTTCGTCGCCCCGAGCCTGATCCACTTCCTGATCTTCACGGTGTATTTGATGCTGTCGTCACTGGTGATCTCGACATGGACTTGGGACCTGCTCACCCCGCATCGGCAGCGGGGGTTTTACAATTACACGACGCTGCTCTTCCATGACCCCATCTTCCGTACGGCGTTCAAGAACACCCTGCTGCTGGCGTTCCTGACCGTCGCACCGGGGATGGTGTTGGGGCTCCTATTGGCCCTGGTGGTCAACACGAAGCTGCGCGGGATCTCCATCTTCCGTGCCGCGTACTTCTTGCCGGTAGTCGTCCCCGCAGTGGCGACGGCGATCATCTTCCGCTGGCTCTACAACCCCGACTTCGGTGTAATTAATTGGTTTCTCGGGCTCTTCGGCGTGCCGCACCATGACTGGCTGGGCAGCCCGTCCACGGCGCTGCCGTCGATCGCGGCCATGTCTGTCTGGCAGAACCTGGGCTGGAACATGACCTTCTTTTTGGTGGGACTTCAATCGATCCCCAAGCAGCTCTACGAGGCTGCCAAGATCGACGGGGCGGGTGCCGTGATGCGGTTCCGGCGCATCACCTGGCCGTTGCTCACGCCTATGACGTTCTTCATCCTCATCACCTCGTCGATCGGCAGCTTGCAGGGCGGCTTTGACAGTGTGTATCTGATGACTCAGGGCGGCCCTGGATATTCCACTTACACCAACTCCTTCTACCTCTACAGCCAGGCGTTCCGCTACTTCCATTACGGCTATGCCGCCGCCTACGCGTGGGTGCTGTTCGTGGTGATCGCTGTCGTCACGTTCTTGCAGTTCCGCTTCCTATCGAAACGGATCAACTATGACTTCGGCTAGCGTCGGCGAGCGGACCCGTAACCGGTGGCGCCGAACGCTGGGGAGAAAGGCGGCCGGATATCTAGCCCTCACCGTGCTGGCACTGATCGCGCTGGGTCCTTTCCTATGGACGCTGTCGACCTCGCTGAAGAACATCGACGAGGTCTTTGTCTTCCCGCCGCAGTGGCTGCCCCGCTCGCTGAAGTGGTCCAACTACAGCGGGCTTTGGCGCGCGTTCCCTATGGACCAGTGGATGTTCAACTCCGCCTACATCGTCGTCGTCACGGTGCTCGGCAAGTTGATCCTCACGTCGACGGCTGCGTACGCGTTCGCCCGACTCCGCTGGCCGGGTCGCGACTACATCTTCTACGGGTTCCTGACGGCGCTGATGATCCCGTGGGAGGTCACGCTGATCCCGGGCTTCGTCCTGATGCGACAGTTCGGCTGGATCGACAGCCACCTGGCCCTGATCGTGCCGAGTATGGGTGACGTCTTCGGCATCTTTCTGCTGCGGCAGTTCTTCCTGTCCCTGCCTCGAGAACTCGAGGAGGCTGCGCGGATCGACGGAGCCGGCTACTTCACCGTCTTCCGCCGGATCATCCTGCCACTGTCCAAGCCGGCGCTCGCCGTCGTCGCGGTTCTGGGCTTCATGGGAGTTTGGAACTCCTTCCTGTGGCCGCTGATCATGCTGGACAGCACCAACAAGTTCACCCTGCCAGTCGGACTACAACTGCTCAATTCCCAGCACGGGACCGACTGGACACTGCTGATGGCCGGCGACATCATCGGTCTCGTCCCAGTGCTGATCGTCTACCTGGCAGCGCAAAAGCACTTCGTGCAAGGCATCACCATGACCGGGCTCAAGGGCTGAGAGACCGGGTGGCCGCGCATCACACGCACAGGCGGAGGTGCGCGCTCGCCGCCGCCCTCGCGGTCATGGCATTGACGCCGGCCTGTACCGCTAAGCCCAGCCGTTCAGCCAGCCGCCCGTCGACCCGGCCAACCGCCGAAGCTCCGGCAACGTATCGCAACCCCGTCTTCCTGCAGGATGCGCCTGACCCGACCATCACCCGCGCTCCCGACGGAACGTACTTCGCCTACACCACCCAAAGCATCTACCTCAACCTGCTCAACATCCCCGTCCTGAAGTCTCGTGATTTGGTCCACTGGCGAGAGGTGGCCGACGCCTTCCCCACCATCCCTTCCTGGGTGCTCGGGGGGGCAGCAGGGGACATGTGGGCTCCGCACATTCTCCCCTGGCGGGGACGCTATCTGCTCTACTACGCCGGCCGGCGCGTCGACGGCGGTGACATGGCCATCGGTCTCGGAATCGCCTCCTCCCCGGAGGGCCCCTTCCGCGACCTGGGCCGCCCTGTCCTGACCCGCTCACCTGGCCAACCTGACTACACCGCAATCGATCCGTTCGTCCTCGCTGACCGCGGTCGCCTTTACCTGTACTGGGGTTCAGACAATCAGCCCATCCGCGTAGCGCGTCTGTCCGCGGACGGCACCCGGGTCGTCACCAAGCCCCGGGACATCGTCGGCCCGGTGCCCCGCCACGGCGACTACGGTGGCTTGGTCGAGGGGGCTTGGGTGCTCCCGCATCGCGGTTATTACTACCTGACCTACTCAGTCGGGGACTGCTGTTCGGAGCAGGCCAACTATTCGGTGTATGTCGCCCGCTCGCGCTCGCCGGAAGGCCCCTTCGAACCCGGGCCGGCCAATCCGATCTTGCACGAAAACAAGCATTTTTGGGCGGTCGGTCACAATGCGACGATCCAGGATGCGGCCGGTCAGGACTGGATCGTCTATCACGCCCGGCTGAAGTCCTCGCCCAGCGACGACCGCGACCTCATGCTGGATCGCATCGTCTGGGAGGGTGGATGGCCCACGGTTAACGCCGGCCAAGGACCAACCTGGCAGCCACAGCCAGCTCCGACAGTACGGTGATGGGGTAATCATGTCCGTTGTCGTCCGCTTCACAGCCCCGAGACAGGTTGACCTGCACGCCTATACCGACCGCGACCTTTCGGCGGACGAAGTGCGGGTGCGCACGCTCTTCTCCGGCATCTCCGCCGGGACCGAGCTAACCGCTTATCGGGGGTCCAATCCTTACCTGGCGAAGCGCTGGGAAGAAGAGAGCCGCCTGTTCATCCCGGACGCGATCAGCCTCGAGTATCCCGTCGAGGGTTGGGGATACGAGGAGGTCGGCGAGGTGGTCGAGATCGGCGCCGAGGTGCGGTCGGTGGCGACCGGGGACATCGTCTGGGGGACGTGGGGTCATCGCAGCAGTGCGGTGCTTTCCGCGGATTACGCGGCCGTTCGAACACTGCCGGCTGGTGTGGATCCTGTCATTGGAGCTTTCGCCCACATCGGCGCGATCTCGCTCAACGCTGTCCTGGACGCCGACATCCACGTCGGGGAAACGGTGGCCGTTTTCGGCCAGGGCACCCCCGGCCTGATCGTCGGCCAGCTGGCGAGGCTCAACGGCGGCACCGTCGTGGCCGTCGACGCGCTCGACAGCCGGCTGCAGATGGCGCGCCGACTCGGCGCTTCACACGTGCTCGACGCGCGGGAAACACCGACCCCGGCCCAGCAGATCAAGGCGCTCACCGCTGGTCGCGGTGCCGACGTGTCGATCGAGATCAGCGGCAACTACGGCGCCCTGCACGAGGCGATCCGCGCTACCGCGTGGAGCAGCAGAGTCGTGGTATCAGGATTCTTCCAGGGGCCGGCCACCGCCCTCGCCTTGGGTGAGGAGTTTCATCACAACCGCATCCACCTGGTCGGCTCGCAGATCTCCGGCCTTTCCCCAGCGCTGTCGCACCGGTGGGATGTCCAGCGAATGCAGCGTACGGTTATGGACCTTGCCGCTCAGGGCCGCCTGGACCTACCCGCGCTGGTCAGCCACATCATGCCGGCTCACGACGCACCCGAGGCATTCGCCTTGCTCGACGCCCACCCCGAGCAGGCCATCCAGGTGCTGTTGGACTTCAGGGAGGTCTGATTATGCCGCTCAAGCTGGCTGCTCAAGAGCAGATGCTGCACGGCGAAACGCTGCTGGAGAAGTGGCAGTTCGCGCAGAGCGTGGGGTTCGACGGAATCGAGCTCCGCGGCGAAGGCGACCGCAAGTTTGCGGACCGTTTGCCCGACATCCGGGCGGCCCGAGCCGCGGGGGCCGTCATTCCGACAGTCTGCGTGATGATGGACCATTTCATCGGTGATTTCGACGCGGAACGTCGTAGGGACGCCGTCGAAAACATGAAGATCCTGTTGTCGGTCATCGCCGCTGCGGACGGCCTCGGCGCCATCACTCCGGCCGCGTTCGGGATGTTCTCCCGCGCCCTGCCACCCTTCACGCCGCCACGAGGACCCGACGAGGACCAGGAGGTGCTACTCGCCGGCCTGCAGGAGCTCGGTGAACACGCCGCCGGCGAAGGCGTCATGGTGCTGCTGGAGCCGCTCAACCGCTACGAGGACCACATGGTCAACACCCTGGAGCAGGGTGCGGCGCTGTGTCGGGAGGTGGGCCTGCCGTCGGTACGGCTGATCGGCGACTTCTTCCACCTCAACATCGAAGAGGCCGATCCGGTCGAGTCGCTGCGGCGGGCAGCCCCCTACCTCGCCCATATGCAGCTCGGTGACAGCAGCCGGCTCGAGCCCGGCACCGGGCACATCGACTTCGCCGCCGCTATAGCGGCGCTGGACGAAGCAGGCTACGACGGGTGGTACGCCATGGAATGCGCGCTATCGGGCGACCCCACGGTCGTGCTGCCTGCGGTATCAGCGTACTTGCGGGGCGGCCAGTAGATGGTGCCGCGAAGCGCGCGGGCTCCGCACTTCCCCGGCGGCGGACGGATCCAGTTCGGCGACCGGCCCATACCAGAGCCGCGGCCGGGTCAGCTGCTGCTGCGGGTCCGCGCCAACGCCGTCTGCGGCACCGACCGGGAGCAGCATCAACGCGGGTCGACGGTGATCCCCGGACACGAGGCAGCCGGCGAGGTGGTCAAGGCCGGCCCGGGCGTCGCCACGCCGATCGGCACGGTCGGTGTCGTCTTCCTGATGGACTACTGCGGAGCGTGCCGGTCCTGCCGACTCGGTCACACCAATCAGTGCCTGGGCAAGCGGGACGACATGGGATTCACCGCGGACGGAGGCTACGGGCCGTACGAACTCGTGCACGAGACGAACTTCTTTCCCACCCCGGGCATCCCACCTGTCGAGGCCACGCTGCTGCTCGACGTGATGGGCACCTCCGCCCACGCCATCGGCCGCGCGCTGCAGGTGCAGCCCGACGTCACCTCGGTGTCGATCGCTGGCGCCGGACCCATCGGCCTGGGCCTTGGCGCGATGTGCCGGATCCTTCTCGGCTGGGCGACCCCGGTGCTCGTCTGCGATACCAACACCTACCGGCTGACGCTGGCCGAGTCACTCGGCTGCTTACCGGTCCGCGTCCCCAGAGACTCCCTCGCCGCCGCAACCCGGCGACTGGGGCTGGACGGCGCCGATGCGGCCTTCGACGCGACGGGCCGGACAGCAGGCCGACGAGGACTCATCGACGCACTCACCCGTCGCCGAGGCGTGCTCGTCTGCGTGGGGCACGGCGGAAGGCTGGAGGTCAACGTGTCGACGCAGCTAATCGCGCCGGAGCGGTCCATCCTCGGCAGCGAGTACTTTCGCTACGACGAGTTGCCGGCGAACCTGCAGCGGCTACGCGATCACCAGCGTTACCTGAGCAGGATTATCACCCACCGGTTCCCGGTCGAACGGATCGACGAAGCACTGGCGACGTTCTTCGCAGGCCGGGCCGGCAAGGTCGTCGTCGAGCAGGAGGACCCGTGAACGACCGCACCCGAGTGGCCATCGTCGGCGCCGGCGCCTGGGGCGCCCAACACACCCGCGTCTTCTCCGGCCGAAGCGACGTCGAGCTGCTAGCCGTGGTCGGCCGCAACCGGGAGCGCACCGTCGCCCGCGCCGCCGAGTTCGGCATCCACCCGTATACCGATATCGCGCAGATGCTTGAGCAGGAACAGCCCGACCTGGTCAGCGTGTGCCTGCCGAACGAGGCGCATTTCGCGCCCACCCTCCAGCTGCTACAAGCCGGCGTGGCGCTGCTGGTCGAGAAACCGCTGAGCTTCGAACTGGGCGAGGCCGACACGCTGCTGCGTGAAGCTGATGCGCGCCACCTCTTCTTTGCCATCAACTTCAACCACCGCTACGCCAAGCCGGTGCAACTCGCCGCGTCGGCCGTGGAACGCGGAGAACTCGGCCGGCTGACCTTTGCCACCTGGCGGTTCGGCGGAGAGTCCGGAAACGGCACCCACCCCTACCGGAATCTCATCGAAACTCAATGTCACGGTTTTGACATGCTCGAGCACCTTTGTGGCCCGATCAGCTCCGTCATGGCGCAGGCGACCAACGACCGCGCCGGCGACCACCCGACTATGGCCGTCGCCCTGCACTTCGCCAATGGGGCGGTCGGCAGTCTGGTCGGCACGTACGACTCCTCCTACGCCTACCCCCGAACTCACACACTGGAGCTCAACGGTAGCCAGGGCCGGGTCCTGATCGACGACACCAGTCGGCGGTACACCCAGAACCGCGCCGGTAGCGAAACCAGCCACGTATGGGAAGCCGGCTACTTCAACGACGACGACCGAGCGTTTCACCGTACGTTCGACCGGCATGTCGACGCCTTGCTGCACGCGCTGCGCACCGGCGCCCAACCTCCCGTACCCGCCCGCGCCGGCCACCGCGCACTGCAGCTTGCTGCCGCCGCGATCCGCTCTGCCGAGACCGGCAGCCGGGTGCCGACCAGTACAGACAGCCCCGAGGAAGAGGCGCCCAACCGATAACGCGACCTTCGCCAACGGAGCTACCTAGGCCATGCACACCGTGCGGCCCAGTCTCCCGACGCCCTCGAGTGGCACGGCTAGAACCACCTTAGTCTCTGATTGGGGATGTCATCGCGGTCTGGCCGGCGACCGAACCGCCCCCGCTCATAGTGGTCCAGCGTCGAGCGGGTCTCGGCTGGCTCGGAGAAGGACCAGCAGGCCTAGCCTCTAGGGCGATCGCGGTACTCCAGGCGGTGAGGGTGCGTCCCGAGTCTTTATGGGAAGTGATGGGAATAGCGGTACCCATCGACCGAGCGGGTTGTAGGGGCTGAGGCCGACTATGACGAGGGCAAATGTCGACCCGGCGAGCCCGCCTAGGCACGCATGGGGGCGGCGTTTTAGGGCCGCGGCGGCGACGGCTACGACGAGAACTCAACCAAGTGCAGGCACAACCGCCGGAACGGTGTCGAGGTGACACAAAGCCGCATGAAGGCAAGTGCCGTGGCGCTGACGGCGAGAGGCCGCGGCGACTGTCGTGGCGCGGATGAGGCTGCGGGCTCGCAGGCTGTACGGCGGCGCGTCGACGACGGCTGCGGCCAATTCGTCCAGCGCGCATGCGGCGGCCGCGGCGAGGAGGGCAAAGCCGACGCAGAGGCGCGTGCCGAGCCAGCAGTGCGGAATGGCGGCTGCCGTTCCGAGCGGGACGCCGCCGGCGGCGGTCAACGTCAGTAGCGGCGGCCATGGCACGCCTCGAAGCAGGTCGCAGTTCATCTCATCGGGCTGTTGCCGTAGTCTGAGTGTGGTTCGGGTAGCTGGTGACGAGCCGGCTCAGCCCGCCCGTAGGCCGCCAGGAGTCCGGCGGCGAGGCTGAGTGCGTCGAGGCGGAGCAGGCCGGACCGCGTTGCGCCGGTGGCGCCGTGAACCTGCGCCGCGGGTGCCGATGCGAGCTTCGCGTACGTCACCGGGCGCGGCCCAGGGACGTGCCCCCAACGCAAGCACACAGCCTCTCAGGAGGGTGCGTCGACGCCGCGCCGGCCTCGAGTGCCGCGGCCACCACTTCGAACTCGACCAAGGCGGCAGTGAGGTCCTCGACGATCTCACGCGCGATGACCGCCTGGATCAACGCGCGAGGTGTGAAGTACTGCCCGGCACCGGACTTGATGTCCTCGGCGTCCTTGCTCAGCAGCTCCTCGTAGGCATCGCCCTTGATGTCGACGCCGGCCGCCGACCAGTTCTCCTTGTCGATCAGCTCCACGATGAGGCGCTTGAGCTTCGCCGGATCCTGGATCCGGTTCTGCGCCTTACGGAACACCACCCCGAGTGTCCCCGGCTGACGAGCGAGCCGCTCCAGGATGTGCCGGTACGTCACCTCCAGCTCATCACCGTCGGCATCCAGCAGCCTCTGCCAGGAGCACTCCGGTGGCACGATCCGCTCTGGCTTCAACTGCCGGGTCTCCCGCTC
>JAABUL010003367.1_pt1 | contig 23853 bp, 29 predicted proteins | sample 5559151 | NCBI WGS metagenome assembly JAABUL01 (sample SAMN10711876, study PRJNA513368) | rock metagenome | isolation source: Antarctica rocks | place: Antarctica: Victoria Land, Pudding Butte sud | reverse complement strand
ACGGCGGCACACCATCGCCACGGCTGACCTGTGGCCGTCCTCGCCGATCGTTATGGCCTCGTTGCGGTAAGATATCCCATGAGGCAACAACCTGTCGACGGGTTACATTCTTCCGTGAGGCAATACGGTAGGCCGGATAGCTATGCACTGTCAGCCACATGCGCCCGTTGCGACACGCGATCCTGTGAGTCGTACGAGTGTGCATAGACCCAAGATCACGGCCGTCGGGCTGGTGCAACCTGTATGCTTATGCGCGTCCCAACGTCAATTACGAAGTCTCGGCGCAAATGGGTCAATTCTACGTCGCCGTGTACACGTCTTGTGATTCAGTCACAGACCATGTATAAGACTTAAGACTACGGTCCATCACCGGATGAGCGCGCATTTTGCTCCCAACGACCAAGAAGAACGTGTTATCTCTGACTCACCAAATGTGGGCATGAACTGTCCATTGAGTAGCGTTCCCCCCTACCCTGTGCCCCGTCGCTGCGCGCGGGGCCGGCCCTCCGTTGGGCCTAGCCCCAGGGGTGGGGCCCACCCCAAGACAAAGGGCGGGTCGCGACGGGTACGGAGGGCCGTTTTCACGCGTCAAACAGGGGTTGTGCGTGGGTCCATGGGTGTGGGCCTAGACCCACGGTTAGGCCCAAGGACGGGGCCTCTTTAGGCCCAAGGACGGGGCCTCTTTAGGCCCAAGGACGGGGCCTCTTTAGGCCCAAGCCGACCCCCTACCGGACCCATGGGATCGCCGCCGTGGTCGGACGTGGGGTGCCCCGATCCGGGGCGCTGTGGCACCCTGAGCGGGCCACCGCGGGCCACCCCTCCTAGCCGAGCGCGCACAGGTCGAGGCCGGCGCGGGCGGCGCCCTTGGCGAGGGCGAGGCGGAAGAAGGGGTCAGCCAGGGCGACGGGGAGACCCAACATGACGCGCTGGTAGACCTGGGCCTGGCCGGCGCGGATCAGGCGGCGCAGCTGGTGGGCGCCGTGGCACAGCGGGGCGCGGGGGCTGTCCTCACAGGCGGCGACGCGCGCGGAGAGGTCGTGGGCGGCGGCGACGCGGGCCAGACGGTCGGGGGTGAGCGGGCCGGCCACTGACGGGGGCTCAACGGCCAGGAGATGAGATGGCCCGCGACGAGGACGAGGAGCGCCACGGCGGCGCGCTCGTTCCAGCCCGGCAGGCCGACGGGTGGCCGGCGCGTCGGCTACCTCATGGCGGCGTCCCCTCCCCTTCTCCCTCTTACCCCCTGTGGCACCCTTCGCGCCCATCCGGTAACGCAGCCGACGCGCCTATCCCGCCGGCGTGGCCGGGCCGTCCGGGCCCGCCGGCGGGCCGGGGAGGTCGCCCAACGCGGCGCGGAGCAGGTCGCCGACGTAGCGGCTGGGCGGCACACCACGCTGGGCCGCCTCGGCACGCAGGCGCCGTGCCAGGGCCAGCGGCAGGCGGATGTTGAAGCTGCGCTCGCTCTCCTCGGCGTACCGCTGGCGCCACGCGCGCAGTTGCGCGTCGTCGCCGGGTCGTGGCGTCCCATAGGACATCGTCGCCCCCTTATCCCTATCCAGTCCGGTCTGTGGTGGTGTCCCTCCCCTAGTATCGCCCATCGCACCTGAGCCGCGCGGCACAACTCCGGCAGGTTCTGCCCCCCCTGGGTCGATGGCCCCTATCTCCCTATCTCCCCTGGGGAGATAGGGAGATAGGGCGATGAGCGCGGGCCGGTGGCTGGCGCGTCGGCTCCCTCAGGCGTCGTCCTCGTCTTCGTCCCGACGCCCCGTCAAAGGCTGGCGAAAGGGCGCGAGCGAGAGGTACTCCCCCTCCCGGTCGAGGCTGATGTCCCGCCCATGCTCCAGGGGGGCGGCGTCGATCTCCACGTCGGCGGGCGTGGAAGCATCGCGCCGCGCGACGCCGAGATCGGGGGCGGCGAAGATCGCTGCGCCGATCTCGGCGGGGGTGAGGGGGCCACGGGCGCTCACGATGGCCCCGTCGTCGTCCACGCGCACGGCGAACACCTCGCCGGTGTCGGCGTGCTGCCACTACGCGATCGTCGTCCGGGCCATGGCTGGTTCTCACTTCTCCGCCGTGAGCGGCGCGCCCGTGCGGGCCGCCGCTCCTGCCCGTCAGGCCGCGTCGATGTGCGCACGGTGCCGGGCCAGCGTCGCCTCGATCCAGGCGAGCACGTCCGGGTTTCTGAAGTCCTCCAGTGTGTAATGGATGAAGGGCACGGCCTCCGCGGGGACGAGGGCGGCGGCCTCGGTCGCCAGGTCACGCAGCGCGGTCGCGCGCAGATAGGTGAGCAGGTCGCGGTACGTCGCGCCGGGGGTGACAGCGCGGACGACGACGCAGGCGAGGGCGACGAGGCCGGCGGTGAGCCAGTCCTCGGCGAGGGCGGCCTGGTCGTCCAGCGTGGGGTCGACGGCGTCGGCGGTGGCCTCAATCCACCACCAGGCCACGTCCTCCAAGCCCTGTTGCCCGGCTGGCAACGGCGTGTCCAGGTCCACCTCGTCGTTGTCGTTGTCGTCGTCGCCGCCGCCCCCATTGTCCCGGCGGTCGTCGCTCATCCTATCGCCCATCGCGCCTTCCTTCTCCCTCCAGTATCGCAAACGCGACGGGACGACGCCGATGGCACGGCGCTCAGCGGCCACGACCCATGATGGAGGGTGGAGGCAGTGCGGCGGTCGCTCAGGAGGCGCGCGGGTCGTGCTTACGTTGCAGGCGACGGCCCCCTCCCAATCACCGTCCGCGATCGGCCCGCTCGCCGGACGCCTGCCCCGTACCCTGTGCCCCGTCGCTGCGCGCGGGGCCGGCCCTCCCGCACGGCCTGCGCAAGGTCATGGCGCGGCGATGGTACTGGCGCGGCGATGGTACTGGCGCGGCGATGGTACTAGTGGGTCACGCCCCATTTAACTGGAGTTGGCCAAGTGCCACCCCTGGCTAGTCAACGGGCGTCACAGGGCGGGTAGCAGCCACGATGGGCCGCTGCGTTTCAATTCCATTTAGATGGGGCGTGACCCACTAGCGCGACGATGGTACTACGGCGGCGCTGGTACTAGCGCTACGCGTCGCCACTCACCCAGGGTAAAGAGTAGCTCCATGCTAGTACCAACGCCCCGTTTTCACGCTCAAAACGTGGCTCCATCGTAGCTCCATAGCTTTGGTACTAGAGCTACGGATGGTACTACGCTTTGCGGCCCAATGGTACCATGATCCGCGGCCCGTTAGAGGGCTAGTAGTACCACAATAGCACCACGATCTGAGGCCCCCGGATGGGCGCGTCGCACCACGCCGGGCGGCGCTGTGGCGCGTCCAGGAGGACTAGGGGTGGTCGTCCAGACGGGGCCGCACGACGCGCCGGACGGTGACGATGAGCAAAATAGCGAGGGCCACAGACGCGCCGACGAGGGCGGCGGCGAGGGTCGCGGCCACGACGTTGAGGGGCGTCGAGGAGGCATGGGCCAGCGGGGTGAGGAGGGCGGCGACGGGACCGGTGAGCGCCGCGAGCACGAGGACGGCGAGGCAGAGCGTCCAGACGCGGGCGCGAGCGTGGGTGTCGGTCATGTGTCATCTCTGGCGGCTCGCCCGTCTCTCAGACGATGCCGCTCGTTACTGTCGTGTGGCCTCCCCCTTCTTGCCGATAACCCCTGCCCTATTTCGTTACCTCTGCCCCGAAGCAAAAACACAGCGCGTTGTCGAGCTTTGCTTGAGAGGCCCGTACTATCTATCACCCCTCCACACCTGCGTACTCAGCTTGCGGGCACGCGGCAAGACCACCTGTGTTGCACGTCGCCGATGGCACGAGTATGATGCGGTAGATTTTGGGGTCAAAGTCGTTGTGCATCATCTGTAGGTGCACCATGCCTCCCACAAACGGCAGATTATGGATGAAACGGGTGACTGGGCTTGGTGGCGCGACCCAAAGTTCGAGTGGAGATGGTAGGGTAACTGAACCGCCTGTGCGCGCATGCAGACGGGACGCGAGCGAGGCCGGGATGAGATCGCAGGTATACCAGATGTTAATCCCTCCCTGCATCTGGGGGCATCCCATCAACAGCAGCGCGCGAACGCGTATGGTCTCGCCCGCTAATGCCCCTGGCCCGTGGCGCAGTAGGGCTTCGACTTGCTCGACGGAATAGACCCGACCATGGGCCGATAGAGGGTGTGGTCGCTCAAAAATAACAGCCATGCTAATACCGAGTGTGGAAATGAGGATAAGACCGACGAACAGGAAACGTTTCACGAGCTATCCCTTCTAATGTGCAGGAGCCTTTAGTCTTGCGGGCAGATAGTCCTCACCCCCAATGCTCGTACCCATTGGGCTCGTGCGTTACCAGGGGCCGCGCGTCGGGCGCGCGGCCCTCACGGTGTCGTCGCCGGTGGGGTCGCGCGCTTGGCGGCCTGCAGACGCTTGGTGGTGGCGCTGGTGGCGTAGACGGCGATGCCCTCCACGCGCGGGTCGAGGGCGGCGTACCCCTCGATGATGGCCGCGTCCTCGGGGTCGGCGGCGAGGGCCGCGGCCACTTTCGCCCACGGCTTGCGGGCGACGAAGACGGTGTAGCGCGTGCCGGCGGGCGGCGCGGGCAGCCGTCTTGGCCGATTAGTACATCCATGTGTGTGGAAGGTGGCCGACGCCGCCCAGTGAGGTTCCGCTGGGGGCGTTGGGGTCTGCTGAGATAGATGAAAGATCGTCGGAACGGGCGTTGCTGATCAGCCACAACAGAGCCGCCTGAGCGGTTTGGGGACCTGCGAACGGTCGACGTGGGCCGCTGCGACCGGTTTATCTCATGGTCTTTCGGTCAAAACGCGTCATCTCCGCACGTCCCAACGGAACCGCGTGCGCTATAGCGTGCGATCAGTGTGGTCAGGCGGCCGCACGCCCGGCGTGTGGGTCCAGTTCTTGCAGGCTTACCTGACATAGACGCGCCGACGTAGCGCGTGTCGGTTTAGCGAGGAGGATCGACCATGTCCGTCGCCCGTATCACGGAGATCAGTGCGATCTCGGAAAAAAGCTTCGAGGATGCCGTGCAGCAAGGGATCGCCCGCGCCACCAAGACCCTGCGTGGCGTCGAGGGCGCGTGGATCAAGGAGCAGAGCATCAAGATCGCCGACGGCAAGATCACGGGGTACCAGGTCAACATGACGGTAACCTTCGTGCTCGACGACGGCGCGTAGCGGTCGCGGTTTGTGCGACACGCCCTGCCCGCCTGCCCACGGAACGGGGGATGTCCCGGTGCTGGCTACAGGCCGCGTCCGTCCACTAACGATGCGATTATCGCTGTACGGATGCGGCCTATAGCCGACACAGATCCCTCCTTGCGCGACGGTTGTCCCTCCGACTCTACATCCACGGCGACCGCGCGCTGCAAGCTATGCCCTCCCACGTCCCAGCAGACACTCCTCGCACAGGAGTGGTGAAGCGCTGCTCACGACGCATCCCCCCTGTCAGCATCCGTGTTCCCGCCGACCTGCCAGCCGATCGTGTGGGCGCCGGCGGCGCGCAAGTCGGCGGTGAGGGCGATGAGGTCGGCGTGATGCGGCAGCGCGACCGCGAGCGTCATCCGGGTCTCCCCCTCGCGGTCCTGCTGGAGGGCGACAAGCGCGACCTTGTGGCCGGGCGGCGTGAGCGCGCCGCGTATCTCCGCCAGGGTTGCGCCCTTGGCCAGCGTCACCTGGACCGTCCAGGCTTCCCGTGCCCGCCGGGGGAGGCGCATCTCGACGCCGCGTAGCGCGACAAGCGTGAACAGGATGACACCGACGCCCGCCACGCCCACCGCGTACAGGCCCGCGCCGGCCGCCATCCCCAGGGCGGCGGCGGCCCACAGATTGGCCGCGGTGGTGAGCCCTTTGATCGAGCCATGCTCCTTGAGGATCGCCCCGCCGCCGATGAAGCCGATCCCACTCACGATCTGCGCGGCGATGCGGTCGGCGTTCGCCGCGGTCGCGTGGAAGGCGTAGCCCGAGACGAGGGTGAACAAAGCCGCCCCGACCCCGACCAGGATGTGCGTGCGCATCCCGGCCGCCTTACCGGCCAGCGCGCGCGACAAGCCGACCGTGCCGCAGAGCAGCGCCGCGGCCAGCAGGCGTATGACCATCTCGAGTGGACTGATCACGGGCTATCGTCCTATCGCTGCTCACCCATCCGGCGTCGCGCACCCTGACCATCCCGCCGCGCCCGCGCCTCCACGGATCGGCTCCACGCAGCCCGCGCGTCAGGGACGGCGCGGCGGGATGGTCAGGGTGCGCGCGACCGTGCGCGACGCCTTTGGCGCCACGGTGGGGCGGGATGATGTCCCCTATCCACCGGCGGGACGGCCGGATCTCGTGCAACCGGCCGCCTCCGCCTCACCCGCGGCTCGGTCCGCGCCACCCAGGCATCGGTGTCCGGAAACCCAGGCGTCGCTCCACCGTTACTGACGTCGTCTCGGATGGTGCGACGCCGGCGACCGCGCCGGCTTAGTCCGCGATCACGAGCCCTGCCAGGCCCTCTTCCGCCGCCGGGTAGTGCGGGTCCAGCGCGGCGAGCGTGTCGGCGATCGTGCGCGCGATCACCAGGTTGCGGTACCACTTCTTGTTGGCCGGCACTACGTACCACGGCGCGTACGCCGTGGAGCACCGCGCAATGGCCTCCGCGAAGGCGGCGTGATACTGTGCCCAGTAGGCCCGCTCCTTCAGGTCGTTGCGGGAGAACTTCCAGTGCTTGTCTGGGTCCGCCAGCCGGCTCTCCAGCCGCCGCTTCTGCTCGTCCTTGGAGATGTACAGGAAGAACTTGATAACGGTCGTGTTGTTGAGCGTGAGCGCGTGCTCGAACTCGTTGATCAGGGCGTAGCGGGCGCGCCACACGTCCGCGGGGACCATCTCCTTGACGCGCACGACGAGCACGTCCTCGTAGTGCGAGCGGTTGAAGATGGTGATCATCCCGCGCGGCGGGGTCTTGCTGTGATAGCGCCAGAGGAAGTCGTGCTCGAGCTCCTCGGCGCTGGGGGCCTTGAACGACCAGACCTGGCAGCCCTGCGGGTTGACGCCCTGGAACACCCCACGGATGGTCCCGTCCTTGCCGCCGGTGTCCAGCGCCTGGAGCACGATGAGCAGGCTCTGCTCGCGGGCGCCGTAGAGCCGCGCCTGCAGCTCCTCGATGCGCTTGCGCTGCTTCTTGAGCTCCTTCTTGACCTCCTTCTTACCCGTGTAATGCTCGGACTCGTCGGGGTCGATCCGCGCGAGGATGTCGGTCGCGCCGGGCGCGACCCGGTAGCGCGGATAGTCGGGGTCCGGGGGCGGATCGGCGGCGATGGCGCGCTCGGGCGCCGCGACCCCCGCTGCACGGGCGATCGCCTTCGCGGCGGCTCTGCGCGGGGCGGACGCATCCGCGACGGGCGCATCCCCGCCCCTGGCCGCGGCGGGACGGGTGGTGTCGCCGGTGTCGTCGGTGTCGTTCGCAGACATGGGTGGCCTCCTCTCAAAGTGTTGTTCCGACCAGACTGGTCTCGTCGCGGGGGAGACTGCGCCGCATCCGCGCGGCGTGCGGCACCCTCAAGTGGTCCTGCTCCCCGCGGGCAGTTCCGCGGGGACGCGCAGGCGCGCCGCCCCGATACGAATGTCGGCCATGCCGTAGTAGACGTCGACGCGACCGTCCCCGCGGTCATCGACGCCTGTCGGGAAGACCACGTTTGGGACCACCCCCGCGGTCTCCTCGCCCGTCTCCGGCTCCAGGACAGGGGTCGGCGATCGGTACAGCACCCGGCGGGGGTCGTCCGCGTCGAGCACCAACGCCCCCGCCCGGTACTCGACCCGCTGCTGCTCTTTGGCGACCCGCGCGATGTGCCCGGTGACGCCGTGGTAGAGCACGAGCCAACCCAGGGGCGTCAGGAGCGGCGGCGTCCCGCCGCCAATGCGCAACTCCTCCCACGGGTACTCCGGGTCGATCAGCAGGTGGTGCCCCCGCAGCGTCGTCAGCGCCCTCACGTCGCGCCGCGCGTCGTCGAGCGCGCAGTACGAGATCCAGATGCTCGGGCGCGGGTCGGGCACGCCCTGCGGCGTGTCCTCCCCCGTGTCGTAGACGGGCCGGTGCAGGATCGCCAGGGACGGCCGGCCATCCGGACCGATCACCGCCCGGGGGAAGAGGGCGCCGTCCTTGTTGTGGTACTGGTCGAAGTCGACCCGGTACACGGGGTCGGGGTCGGGCGCGAACGCCACGAGACCGAGCCGCCGCCAAGCGCGGAGGTCGTCGGAGACGGCCAGGGCGATGCGCGGGCCGGTCGGGCTCCAGGCCACGTACGCCATCACGTACAGCCCGAGGGGCTCCACGTAGGTCACACGCGGGTCCTCGCATCCGCCGGTCTCGTCGCGCCGCTCGTAGGGCTCCTGGGGTTCGAGCGCGTAGCCCAACCGCTCGACGCCGACGGGATTGGCCGTGTCGTCGAAGCGCACACGGGCGCGGCCCACGCGCGAGTAGTTGCCCGGCCCCACGATGCGCGGAAAGAGATACAGGTCCCCATCCGGGCCGCGCACGGCGGCCGGGTTGAGCACCCCCTCGCGCTCCTCGGGAATGGCCGGGTCGGCCTCCATAATCAGCCCCAGGCGCTCCATCCAGAACGGCGTCGTGCTCGACAGATTCATCGCGACCTCCTGCTCCCCGATCGATGCCCGCGCGGCTACTAGCACGCGGGTGCCTCGCTCTAACGTCGTAGGCGTATGGGCTCGTCCAGCGACGGGCGACCGAAGGCCTCCCAGGCATTACCGCCGCGCAGGAAGAGTTCCATCCAGCGCGTCTCACCGCCCGAGGACGTGGCCCAGCCGCTACTACCTGGCGCGACGGCGAGTTGGCCGGGCGCGACGGCGAAGGCGTCGTCGCTGGCGATGGCGTCCCGCTCGACATCGCCAATGATCACCCTCAGGCGCGTGCCGCTGGGGACGGCCTGCGTGGCCTGCGCGATGGTTGTCTTGATGTTGCCGTAGCCATCGACATAGGCGATGCGGTCGGGCGGCACGGGCGGGATGTCCGGCGGCGTCACGTCCTCCGCCAGCGCGTCCAGTTGCCCCAGTGCGATGGCCGCAGCCGCCTGCGGGAACAGATCGCGCGAACGGAACTGTGACCCTGCCTCCGGCGCCGCCGCCCAGCGCAGGTCCGCGGCGGCCGCGCGGATGAAGGAGAAGGCGTACCCCGCATTGACGCCGATGACGCGCACGCCCGTCGGTAAGCGTGCAAAGGCCAACCGCTCGCCGGCGTTGCCCGGCCGGGCCGCCGCGTCATCGGCCCGCGGCGCCACGTTGTGATAGATGAGGGTCCCGGCCGGAGCCTCGTTGAGGCCCAGCTGGGCGATGCAGAAGCCAGCGGCCAGGGTGGCGAAGGCCGGGACGGGCGTGAGCACCGGCGCGGCGTCGGGGAGATGCAGCATGAGGCGCTGGACCACCTCGGCGAAGGCGAGATCGCCCGGCCCATAGTCGGCGATGATATGCACGAGCATAGGTGCTCCTCCTGTGTTGGCTCCACGGCGGCCGGCATCCTGTGTGTACCTGACCTGAGCACCTTTCGTACCACACGATGTACCACACAGGTCATGCCGGTCTGCGCGCGTGTGACCACAGACAGGAGATACACGCAGCGCGGCTATACGCGTCGCCTTCACCTCCGTCTGACCAGTGCGCCGTCGCTGCTCCACATGCGGGTGACGCGGCTAACAGCCGCACGCCCACGCACAGCCCGCCTTTCATCCCGCATGGGCGGAGCCTCCGGCCGACCAGTTTCCAGCACGCGGTCCCCCTGTCCTGGCGGCGTGGCGCCCTTCATTCACCGCTCCCCCAAGAAGGCTATTGCCGCAGCCGGTGAGCGCGGCGATGGTAGACAAGGGGGCGGCCCACGCAGGGGGGGCACGACCCACCGGCGGCGCTCCGGACGGCGTGCCATCAGACGGACAGGATGACGAGGGCTGGCGCATGGCGCGGACGCACACCTAGCGGTCGGCGGGACAGCCCCAGGTATGCCGCCGGGGACCGCGCGCCGACGCCGCCCGCAGGCGGGCACCGGCGGCCTTGATGAGCGTCTTGCCCGGCGGTGCGCGGGTCTATACCCATCGGCGCCATGGCCGGGCGGTGCATCGGCAGGCGCTCGCGTGGGTGGGCGACGCCCTCGCGGACCTGGAGGAGGCCCTCTCCCTGGCCCTCGGCGTGGACGATGCGGACATTCTTGCGCGCAGCCCCTGGCAAGCGGGGTTGCGGATCGCGCCCGTACCCCCAGGACAGATCCCTGTGCTGGCTACTTCGCGCATCCGTGCAACGATGAAATTGTATCGTTGCACGGATGCGCGAAGTAGCCAGCACAGCGGGTGCCGGCGCGGCCCGTGTCAGGGGTGCGTCGGATGGCGCATCGTTGTCCCACATAGTCACGCACTCCGGCCGTCGTCGTCGTTGCCGGCGCGCTCTAACCAGGCGAGATCGGCGCGCAGGATGTGGAGCACCGTGGCCTTGTCGGCGGCGACGATCTCCGTCAGGTCGTTCTCACGCCCCTCCCGAAGCTGGATGATGCCGAGGTCGCGCAAGCGGACCTGCCCTGGATCGACGGGGGTCGGCGGCGTCGGTGTGACCGACACAGCGGCTGTCGACGGTGGCGCGGAGGGGGGCGACGGGCCACCGGGGAGGTCGCCCAGCGCGACGCGGAGCAGGTTGCCGACGTAGCGGCCGACCGAGACCCCGCGCGCGGCCGCCTCGGCGCGCAGACGGCGCGCCAGGCCCAGCGGGAGGCGGATGTTGATACTGCGCACGGCGTCCTCGGCCTGTCTCCGGCGCCAGGCGGCCAACTGCGCGTCGTCGTCGGGGTGCGGCGTGGTGTACACCATCGCGCTAACCCTCCCTCTGCCTACCCGTCTCGCTGTCCCTGTCTTAGTATCGCGCACCGTGCCCGTCGTCACCGCGTGTGCGCCGGTGCGGAGAGCGCCACGCGCGATAGGGGGTACGTTGGAAGCCCCACGTTATGTCGTGTTCCCCTGCCGCGCCTGCTTGCTTCGTGCAAACATTGCCGCGAAAGATCACGCTAACAGCACATGCATTAAGGCGGGCCTGCCGATTCGTCGTCGAGCGTCCATCCAAGTGCGAACACGATGTGCGCGGTGTCTAGATCAGGGCGCCGCCGCAACCCGGCTCGCTCGGCGGTCCGTTGGGAGGCGATGTTAGCGAGCCGCGTGCGGACGATCACCGACAGGTGGGGCAGATAGGCCTGCGCGAGCCCTACGGCCGTCCGCGCCACTTCGGTGGCGTAGCCCTGGCCCCAGACGTCGGGCGTGAGCCGGTAGTACAGGTTCAGCACGTCCCGGTCGCGCCAGGTCAGGCGCGTCACCCCGCCAAAGCCGATGATGACCTCCGTGCCCACGCGCCCGACCGCCCAATAGCCGTAGCCGTCATCCTCCCAGCGCCGCAACCAGCCGCGCAGGGTCGCCGCGCTGGTCGCCAGGTCGGGGTCGGGGCCGGCGGGGTTGTGGCGATTGGTCAGTGGGTCGCCGTGGACCGCGAACATGGCGGGGCCGTCGCCGGTATGGGGGCGGCGCAAGGTGAGACGCGCGGTGCGCACCTTAGCGAACACGGCGGCCAAATCGGCCGACGTGAGCGCCATGGCATTGGCCGTGGCCACGGACGGCCGGTCGCCTTGTATGTCGTCTTTCGTCATGTGAATGGTCCCTTCGTGCCGTTACGTGGTGTGAGCGCGCAGCCGGAGCGAGAACTTTGCGCCCGAGGGTCTTCACCGGTGGCTCGACGCGATCATCGCCCTGACGCGTTACCTTCGCCCCGATGTCATGCATGAGTCCGTTGTAGGACTGCCTTCCTTGCGCCCAGACGTGGCCAGCCGCCTGTCGCCGTCTAGGTTTGCAGGTGTCTCCCTCTGGAGTCAGCACTCTCCAACCTGGCCGCCAGCGGTCTCCGGTCGGCGGACGGTCTACCCGTCCACCGCGGCCCTGTTCCCACCGTTCTGGCTGGCTTCCTGCGCCACACGCTCGAGCCGGTCCCGATAGGTCTCCCACCACGCCTGGCTGCCCGGAGCCATGTTGTCGTTGCCCTCCCGCAGACCGACGGCCCCGTCGATGAGTTCGCGGACAATGTCCGCGTGTCCGGCGTGCCGATTGGTCTCGGCGATCATGTGGACGAGGATGCGGTGCAGCGTGACCGCGCGGCGGTCGTCTGGCCACCACGGCACGTGGCCGGTCGCGTCCAGCGCCAGGGTGTCGATGGTGGCGTCCGCATGAGCCCACGCCCGGTGATACAGCCCCACGATATATTCGCGTGACTCATCAGCGGTGGCCCACATGTCCGCGTTGGGTTCGGCGGCGGCGTCGAACCAGGACAACGACTCGTCGAACGGACGTCCAAAGGTGGCACCGAAGTATCCCAGCTCGAGACCGGCGAGGTGCTTGACCAACCCCAGCAGGTTGGTGCCCGTCGGCGTCAGGGGCCGGCGGATATCGTACTCCGAGAGCCCGGTGAGCTTTCACAGCAGGGCGTCGCGGGCGCCCTGTAGGTAGCGGTGAAGATCGACTTTCGGTTCTGGTGGTCCCATCATTTCTCCTATCCGACGACCGGCGACGTGACGGTATGTCCGCACAGAGTGTAACGCATGCACGGTCAGAGGCACGTGGAGGGCGGGCTGCGGCATGGCATAGAGCGTGCCATGCGCGCGGCTCTCACCAGGAGCCCAACGCGATCATCGCCCTGTTGCGTTACACCTGCCCCGACGCGTTACACCTGCCCCGACTGCCCCTCATCGGTCATTGTCGCACCTATGCGAGAAACGCCCTATCAGCGGCCCAGGGTTTCCCGGAGCTTGCGGTCGTTCCACTTGGCGTAGATGCGCGTCGTGTCGAGCTTGGTGTGGCCCAGATGGCGGGCCGTTTCCTCCAGGTCGCCGGTCTCGGCGTAGAGGCGCGTGCCCGCGCTGTGGCGCAGCGAGTGCATCCCCTTCGGCACGACGCCGGCCTTCTCACACAGCGCGGTGACATGCGCCCAGGCCGTCTTGGGCGTGCGGTAGGGCAGCACGTAGCCGTCGGGGCGGCGCGGCAGGCCGTGGAGCGCCTGCCTCAAGGAGGCGCTCATGCCCACCGTGCGCGTCTTGCCGCCTTTCGAGACCCGGATTATGAGGTCGCGGCGCGCCATGTTGACGTCGCGCCACCGCAGGCGTACGCACTCGCCAGCGCGGAGGCCGCCGTGCGCGCCCAGCAGCACGAGCACGCGGTCGAAGGGGTCGGCGGCGCTGTCGAGCAGCGCCACGATCTCGTCGCTGTCGTAGGGCTTGCGCTTCTCCCAGGGCGGCGTGGGATCGTGCGGCACATGCACGTCGGCGAAGGGGTCATACAGGGAGGCCCACGCCCAGCGTAGGGCGCGATACAGGGCGCGCGCCGCCGCGACGCGCCCGTAGATCGTGCCCGGCTTGAGGCCCTGCCGCTCCATCATCCGCACGTAGCGGTTGGCCGCCTCGGCGTCCGGCTTGAGCAGGTCCTCTTCCCACCAGGCGGCGAGCAGCTTCCTGACGCCGTGCTTGTGATTCTCGACCGTCCCCTTGGCGATGGTCGCGCCCGCCGTGCTGTAGGTGCGCAGCCACGCCTCCGTCAGCGAGAGCAGCACGGTCGTGTCCTTGTCGCGCGCCGCCTCTATGGCGAGGCGACGACGATCAGACCTGTGCATCCTGACCCAGGCATCGGTGCCCTCGTCGCCGCCACTGAGGAAGGGGACGAGGGCAGTGGGCGCGGTGAACGCGGAGTCGGCGTCGGACACCGGCAGGACCTCCCGATGGCGATCGGCGCATGCGCCTAGAAACAGTACGATAGGATAACGCTGCGGTTTATCGTCGGATGTGCGCCGTCACCTCGATCTCGATCTTAACGCGCGGGTCGATCAAGCGGCAGGAGAGCATCGTCGCCGCCGGCTCCACCGCCGCGAAGGTGCGCCGCAGCACCGGCCAGCAGGGCGCGAAGTCGTCGGGGTCCGGCAGCATGTACCGGACGCGGACCACGTCCGCGAAGGTGGCATCGGCCTGCTCCAAGGCCGACCCGATGTTGCGCAAGCACTGCTCGGCCTGCGCGACCACGTCGTCCGCGATGGTCATCGCGGCGTAGTCGAAGCCGGTCGTCCCCGACACGAAGACCCAGTCGCCGTCTACGACGGCGCGCGCGTAGCCGATCTGCGCCTCGAAGGGCGAGCCGGACGAGATATGCACCTTGTCGGTCATGATAAATCCCTCGACCTCCTTCGTCTATGGTCGCCGCGGTCGGCGGCGTGGAACCTGCGTCGCATCCCCCTATCCGGCGGTGATCAGGACGGTATTACCGTCCGGATCGTCCACCATGGCCATGTACGCGCCGAACGCGGTCTCGAACGGTGCCCGGCGTCCCCGGTAGCCGTGGCTTGTCAGGTCTGCATACGCGGCGTCGATCGCGCCCCGCCCCTCGAAGAAGAACTCGGGCAGCATCCGGGAGCCGCCGGCCGGCGGCTCCCGGTCCGGGTCGTAGGTCGCGACGAACGCGGTGTCCCAGAAGAGGGTAACCCCACCCGCCATCTTCACCTCGACGTGCGGTCGGCCGTCGGCCTCAGGAGGGATGTCCAGGCCGAGCCGGCGATAGAACGCGAGTGCGCGCCCCATGTCCTCGACGATCAGGCCGACCATGCTCAAGTGTGGCGACATACTGAGATCCTTTCGACGCGGCGATGGCATCGGCCGCCTCGTGCGACCGGTGGAGCCCTGCCCGCGCCGGGTGATGGACCCAGCCCTAGGGTACCCTACAATGGTGACAGGGGCTGTCACTGTCCGGGGGGATGCGCGTTTTGGGGGGGGACGATATGGCCCGCGCCGCGCGGTTGATCGAGCTGCTGATACGCCTACGGGGCACGCCGCGCGTCACGGCGCAGGAGTTGGCGGACCACTTCGAGGTCTCGCGCCGCACCATGTTGCGCGACCTGCGGGCACTGGGTGACCTGGGCGTCCCACTTGTGGCCGCGCCGGGGCCGGGCGGCGGGTACGCCCTTGCGCGCGACCAGCGCCTGGCTCCGCTCGCGCTCACGGCCGACGAGGCGCTCGGCGTGCTCCTCTCGTACGAGGCGTTCCTGCACCACGCCCCGGCGCCGTTCGCGGCCGTGAGCCTATCCGCCGCCACGAAGCTACGCGCCACTCTGCCGCCCGACGTCGCGCGCGAGATCGACCGCATCCGGCACCATGTGGCCGTCATCGCGCCCCCCGGCGACGACCCGGCGCCCCTGCTCGGCGACCTCCTCCGGGCGGCGCTCGACGGCGCCCACCTGCGCGTCGTGTACGACTCCCGCTCCGGCGTCTCGGAGCGGGTCATCTTCCCGTTCGGCGTCTTCGCGCGCCACGAACGCTGGTACTGCGCCTGCTACGACGAGAAGCGGGGGCGCAACGTGTCGCTGCGCGCCGATCGCATCGTCTCCTTGGTCCGGGTGGGGGGGCGAGACAATCGTCCGCCGCACGTCCCGCTCGAGCGGTGGCTGGAGGTGACCAAGCGCGACGACGGCCGCGGCCTCGCCCTGCGGGCGACGGTGACCGCGCGGGGCATGAAAAGCGCGAACCTGCGCGCCCTGTTCTGGTTCGGGCAGGCGGCGCTGCGGCCAGAGGGGCGCGGCGGCGTCATCGAGGGGACCATCCCGCCGCACGAGGTCGACTGGTATGCCGCGCAACTCCTGGCGGAGGGGGCCGAGGTGGTCGTCCAGTCGCCGCCCGAGCTCGTCGCGGCGATACAGCGCCACCTGGAGGTCGTCGCGGCGCTGTATCGCCGATAACATTGAGGTGCGCAAACCCTTGGATAGTACCGCCCCACGAGGGCCAAAGGTGGGCCTGAGTAGCGGCCTGCCCTACACCTATCGGGAGACTGTCAAGGGTGGACTCGGCCACATGACACTGGCTGAGTCCAGTCAAGGGGGCGGTAGACGTAAGCCCGTCTTGCATCGTTTCAACAAACAGGGTCGCCGTCGGTAAACGGGACGTAATGCTTGGGCTCGTGCGTTACCAGGTGCCGCGCGTCGGGCGCGCGGCCCTCACGGTGTCGTCGCCGCTGGGGCGGCACGCTTGGCCGCTTGCAGGCGCTTGGTGGTGGCGCTCGTCGCGTAGACGGCGATGCCCTCCACGCGCGGGTCGAGGGCGGCGTAGCCCTCGATGATGGCCGCGTCCGCGGGGTCGGCGGCGAGCGCCTCGGCCACTTTCGCCCATGGCTTGCGGGCGACGAAGACGGTGTAGCGCGTGTCGGCGGGCGGCTCCGGCAGGCCCTTAGGCAGGTCCGGCACCTTCTCGCTCACGAGCGCAAGGACGACGGCTTGGCCCTGTTCGACGGCCGCGCCGGGGCGGCCGATGATGGTGATCTTCACAGTGGTAGCCCTCCCTACGTTGTCTTGCTGTCGCTGCTGCGCGAGCGCGCGAAACGTGTCGTCCGTCCACGCTGGCGGCGCGGGGGCGGGCGTCGCTGACGCCGGTGTGCCGTGTCCCGCTACCCTCGGTGGGTGCTCAGCCTTGGGAAAGATGTAGGCGCGGTCGTCCGCGCTCAGGTCGGGGGGCGGTGCGCACGAGGTACAAGAAAGTGCCACCGGGGGGTGCGCCGGTGACCGTCGGGGAGCAGCAAGCCGCCACCGACCTCGATGGTGAGCGCCTGTCCTAGCACGGCGCGGGCGCGGTCGGGGCCGAGACGGTCCACGACGCGGGTGATGGTGCGGATGGGTGGGGGCATCGTCTCACCGAGCACGGCGGCGATACCACGCGCCAAGGCCCACACGTCGGGGGGCACGAACCCGTAGGACACGGGCCGGCGCGCCTCCACCGGGGACGCTGACTCCGCCGTTGGTACGGCGACGACCGCCGCGGCGCTATCCTCCCCCCACCGGGTCGATCACCGGCATTATGTCACGTTCCGCAATCGTCGCTACCATACTGTCGCGTTCCAAAGCGGTCCCCCTTTCACGGGTCAATGCGCCACACACCCTCACTATAGATGAGCCGGCGTTCCGCGCGGCGCGTGTCCAAGCGCGCGAGCCGGGCCGGGAGCCCATCGAGCACGGATATTATGTCGAGCAGGTCGCGCGCGCGGATGGAGACGAACACGCCATCGGCCTTGAGTTGGAGCGTGGCCGGAGCCGCATACTCCCCAACCCCGAGTGCGGTGGCGAGGGCGGGAGCGACGCCGACCGGGGCTGTTGAAGGGGCGACGAGCCGGACGAGCGCCAGGAGCGGCCCATGTACGGCTAGCAGGAGTACGCCCCACGGGTGCGCGTCCTCGCCGCGTACAGGCAGGAAGGCACGGCGCTCGACCGTGACGCCGGCGGCATGCAAGGCGTTGGCGAGCGCATCCGCGGCGTCGGATGTGACGCGATCCGTGGTCAGGGTGACGTGCGTCGGTTGGTCGTCGTTTATTATGTCATCTCTGGGGGTGTCGGCCATGTTCTCTATCTATCCGTCCAGGGCTTCCAGGTCTGCCCACAGCGCGGCCCGTACCTGATCTCGATTCGCACGACCGTTGCCAACCTGGAAGAGGGCGACGGTCTGCATATTTATCGCTTTCACCCACTGCTCGTCATCCTGATGCATTGAAGGTACGCTCTGACCCACGGTGGGATTTGGGATAGGGTCGTCCTCGCTATCGGGATCGATCGTAGTGCTAGCTGTAAAATTAGTTTCCACTATGGGCGCTACCGTCATGGTGTCCTGTCGCTCCGCGTGTTGGCTCTTTCGCGTGGGTGTGGCGCTAGCTGTAAAATTAGTTTCCACGACGGGCACGGTTGGGGTCGGGGCCGATGCGTGCTCCTTTCGCGTAGCGCGGGCCTCCTCAACCGTGATGTGCGCCCCGGCACGAGCGCGATCGATCAAGTCCTGACGCTGCGTGGGATCGGCCACGCGGGCGATGGAGAGCGCGACCGTGGGACTTAACACGCCGTCGCGCACGGCCGCCTCAATGACCGGATCGTCAAGCAGGTGAAGGCGCTGCGCGATGTAGGTGTGGCTCTTGGACACACGCTCGGCCACGTCGCGGAGCGAGAGCTCGAAGTGCTCCATCAGCCGCCGGTAGGCGTGTGCTTCGTCGATAGGGTCCAGGTCGGCACGCTGAATATTCTCCATTAGGCCGAAGAGTTCCATCGCCGCGTCATCGTAGTCGTTCTCGATGCTGGGGATCTCGGTTAAACCAGCGCGCATAGCCGCCCGCCAGCGCCGTTCGCCAGCGACGAGTTGGTAGCGACCGTCGCGTGGCCGCACGGTGACAGGCTGTAGGACACCGTGCGCGCGAATCGAGGCGGCAAGTTCGTCCAGCGCGGCTTCGTCCATATGGGTGCGGGGCTGATAGGGATTGGGGTCTATGAGGTCCGCGGGGATAAGTCGAGCGCCGGGTAAGTCGGCGACATCGGGTGGCCGCGCGGCCTTGAGATAGTCCACGAAGCCGGCGAAGCGGGCGTCGCGCCGAGCAGTCTTATCCATGGGTTCCCCCCGCGGCCGGCGTAGCCTCGTCCCGCACGAGGGCATCGGCGATCTCCGCGTAGGCGATTGCAGCGCGATCGCGCTTGGCGTAGTCGAAGATGGATTGGCCTGCCTGCGTTGCATCCTTGACGCTGGCCGAGCGCTTAATCTCCCCGAGCACGGGGATTGTGGCGCCGAAAGCCTCGCGGACGCCAGCGACAATCTCACGGTCGTGGCGGACACGCCCATCGACTTTGGTCAGGATGATGCCGCCGATGCGCAGATGGGTATTGAGTCGTTCGCGGCGCAGGGTGTTGATGGTGTCGAACAGATCGGTGAGGCCGACGGCGGCTAAGTACTCGGCTTCGACGGGGATGAGCACCTCGTCGGCGGCGACGAGGGCATTGACCACCAGGATGCCCATGCTCGGCCCGCAATCAATCAGGATTGTGTCGTAACGGTCCTGCGCTGGCTCCAAGACGGCGGCGAGTACGTGCTCGCGGTGAAAGACCGGGGCCAGGATAAGTTCGGCGCTGTTGAGCGCTTTGCTCGCGGGCAACAGGTCGAGATTGGGCGCGAGCGCAGTGACGTAGGGATCTAGGGGCGTTGGCGTACGGTCCTGGAGATAGTGTGTGAGGACGTCGGCGACGCTGCGCTCCGGCGCGTTCACTCCGGCGACATGCGAGAGTCCGGCCTTCTGAGGGTCGAGGTCGATCATCAATGTGCGTTGGCCACGGCGGGACAGGGCCGTGCCCAGATTATAGGCGGTTGTCGTCTTCCCGACTCCACCTTTCTGGTTGACGATAGCGATAGTCTTGCTCATCTTTGTCACTCCTCCGTCTCGTCGTTCGCGTCAGGGGTGCCTGTGTCCCCTGCGGACACGTCGGATGGAGAGGTGACGCCTGCTGCGGCTTTCCGCGCCTCCACCATCTTCTGCATCATCTTTTGCTTCTTGCGCGTAGGTTGCCCGACTTGCCCCAGGTGGTGTGCGCGGTAGGCGTCGATCGCGGCCTGTGAGATGAGGCGGACGTTCGGGCTGGCTAACTCGGACTCCAGCCTGCCGCGCCGGATCGCGGCCTGGACAGTCACGCGGCTGATGCCCAGCATCTCGGCGGCTTGGGCGGTCGTGTAGCGGGCGACGGTGTAGTGGGGATCGGCGTGTTCTTTCCTCATGTCCGTAGCGTACCGCGTGGCGCGGCGTTCCGACAGGAAAAGCATGTCGGGTGATGCTATCGCGGGCGTCAGTATCGTCATCAACCGGGGCTCCTCTTGTAGTAGCCGTCGTGGATGTACCGGATGAGGACCGGCGTGCTCGCCGGTCCTCTGGTCAGGTAAGGCGTGGCTGCGATACCACACCGCCGCCTCGGCAAGGGTCATACGTCTCAGGTCGCCGCGGTGCTCCGTGGCGGCTCGCTTGCGGATGCGCTCGGTCTCGACCCGCGCCTTGGTGTACGCATGAGCGACGACGCCCGGCTGCCCGCCGGGCGTCGTCGCTCCTACGGAGGTCGTGCGGGGCTTGCACGCCACCGATCAGGCCGCGCCCTCCACGGGGCGGTGGATGCGATAGACGCTGCCCACGGCGGCGGACGGGTCCAGGGCCTTGCCGTACCACTACCCCTCCCCAGGTGTCATCCAGTTAGGCGAAGCTGGCCTTGCCCGTGCGACCGAGGCACTGGCCGCTGTAAGTCCAGTCGTGCGGCGTCGTTGTCTCGGTCATCATAGGTTGTCCTCCATCCGTCTGTCCAGGGATGACCGATGGCGGTCAGCCCACCCGGCTCCTGTTTAGGCGGCACGCCGGCCGGCGTGCCGCGGGGTCGTGGCCGTTAGGCTGCATCGTGGGAACCCTCCCCTAGCCCCTCGTTGGCGTAGGGGCCCAGCGTCTCTAAGCCCTCCTGTATCGTGAGGACGCGCGCGCTCTCGGCGTCGTACAGCGCCGCGAAGGCGGCGGTCAGCAAGGCGTGGTCCCAGGGGGCCAGGTCGGCATCGGTGCGGCCGTCGAGGTCGTCTATGGCACGCGCGGCGCGGGCGGCCAGCGCCTCCGCGTCCGCTTGCTGCGCGCGGAAGAGGTGCGCGATCTGGCGGCACGCCTCGGGCGTTGGTATTATGTCAATACGATCCATCGTGTATCCCTCCTCCCTAAGCGGCGCGATCGCGCAGTTCCGCGCCCGTGGAGGCCTGCGACTCCAGCGCGGCCCCGGCTGTTTTAGCGTGCGCGATCCAGGCGTCACGCGGCGTACTGATGGTCCAGGTCATTGGTCCCTCCTCCCTTGCGCGGCGTGATGTTGTGCGTGTTGCAGGCGTCGCAGTGAAACGCGAACGAGCTGGGGTCGATGTCCACGCACTCGTCGCCGGTATAGCTCGGCCAAGGCGCGGCATCGGCGGGGTCGCCGGTGTCGTTGAGCGTGGCGACGCGGCAGGCGTGGCGCTCGTCGTAGAGCATGCGCAGGTCGTCACTGCCACAATACGGGCAGGTCCAGGTGACGTCGAGTGCGTCCGGGGTGGGGGGGTGGTTCGACGCCGTCGTGGTCGTGGTTTGATCCATCGGTCCTGTCTCCTTTCAGGGCCGGCTGCGGGGTGTGGCAGCCGGCCCGTGCGTGTCAATGGGTAGAAGGGGAGCGCGTCGTCCAGGCCGATGCCGCTGGAGAGGGCCACGTCGCGCGGCGGGGGCGCCTCTCCCCAGGGGACTAGGCGGCGCGCGCGGCGTCGAGCGCGGGCGCAATCTCCTCCATGAGGGCGGCGACACCGGCCCTAATGGCGGTGAGGTTGGCGGCGAGAGTCACGCGCGAAACCTTGTACAGGGCGAGGTAGGTGGGCGTGTTCGGGCAGGGGATCGCGAGGGCGGCGCAGACGCCATACGCCACGGCCTCGGCCTGACACTCGGCCTGCTGGGTGGTGAAGGTGCGGCGCTCCTCGGCCCGGTGCATCCGTTCGTGACACATTTCATGAACAAGAGTTTTGCAGAGGTTGCCGGCGGGGTTGCCCTCCTTCAACTCGATGCGCAAGCCGCCACGCTCCGCGATCCCGATAAGCTGCCGGAGGAGCGTATCGTAGCGGTCGCCTTCGACGGCGTGAACGGTCAACGCGGGCAGGTCGTCCCCCTGGGTGTCAGCCAGATCGAACACATACCCCGTGCGGAACCGGAGCGCGATCACGGCGTCGTCGCCCTGCTCGGTCTTGCCCTTAATGGGCGCGGGGCACAGAATGGTGATACCCTTCGCGCCCTTGATGACCTGTCGGCCGAGCGCCTGCCACGCGCGGTAGCCGGCGACGCGCGTGGCGTCGGGGCGCTGCATGGCAATCAGGGCGCAGTTGTGGGCGCTGTAGGTGTAGAAGCGCGCGAGGGTCGTGAGGTAACGCGTTAGTTCGGCGCTCTGTGCGGCCTGGTCAGTCTCGTCGGCGAGGCGCTGCATCCAGGCGTCGATCTTGGCGAGGGTGGCGGCGGTGGGGTTGGTGGTCTCGGCGGTCATCGGTCATCACTCCATCGGCTGAGGGGGGGGAGGGCTGGCGAGGATGCCAGCCCTCGGCGCGTGCTACCAGGCGTACCAAGGAACGGGTAGGGGGAGCGGGGGCGGCGGGACGGTGGCCGCCACCTCCTCCATGACGGGGTAATCGTTCTCGGTCATGGCCTGCTGGTAGGCGTCGCGGTACGCGATCAAGCGGGTGATCGTCGCATCGAGGAGGGTGAGGAAGCCGGTATCGTCGGGGAGGGCGATGGAGGCGACAACCTCCGTCGCGCCGATGGGGCCGAGGGGGCGAAAGGTGACGGTCACGGACACGTCGCCATCGTCGAGGGCAATAGCGGGGCGGGGCGGTATACTGGGGAGGCTGGCCGCGAGGTGGATAGCGGGTATGGCTTGGGTGGTCATCTCTGTGTGTCCTTTCCGTGGTCCGGTTGACAGTGGGCGGGGGCCTTTATCCCCCGCCCACTTTTTTGTGTGGGGTGTCTAGGCCCCGAAGGCTTCCAGCAGGGCGGCGCCAGCAGGCCGGGTGGGCTGAGTGGACGCGGGGGACGGCGGCGCGGGGCGCGCGTGCTTGGGGGTGATGGCGCGGTAGCCCTGCTCGATCATGAGGGCGAGGGCGAGCGCCCAGCAGCGCATCCCCTCCTGCCCGGCTTCGCAACTGCAATGCAGGCGCAGCGCGTCGATCTTGTGGGTGTGGCCGGGGCGAGTACGGCTGTCGATCTCGAAGGTGTACGGGCCGGTCCGGCGGATAGTGGCCGCGCGGGCGGTGGCCTTGCTTTGTCGCCGTCGCTGTTGCCGTGTCATGTCGTGACGCTCCTTAGGCTGCTTCCGTCTGTGGGGTCCATGCGCCCTACACCCTTATTATAGCATGTTGCAGCATACAATCACAAGGGTAAAACGAGGACCATTGGCACTATGGCCCGGCGTACCTTGATGGTGTAAGTTTCCACAATACGTGCGCGGGTTCTACGCCTAGAGCGCGGTCTTGAACCACATTAGCTGCGCCAGAATTTCCACATTAGCTGCGCCGATCCTCCATTTTTATCACATTAGTGTAAGGCCGCACATAAAATGCGCCGTTTAGGGCACGTACGGTGCGCTGATCCTCCCGTTGGCGCACATAAGGTGCGCCCATCCGTCGGGGCGGGGAGCACCGTGGTCACCCCTCAGAGCGAGGAAGGGACCATATGTAGGTACAAAAAGGTCAGGGAGAGAGGCGAGAGTAAGGATGGCGCAGGTTATGTGCGCAACGGCGCACTTTATGTGCAATCTTACACCTGCGCCGATCCGCGCTGGACACGGTGCAGATGTGGCCGGACGCAGGCGCGCGGGGAGGGCATGGCTGGCCGGGGCGGTGCCGGCAATCCGAGGTCAATGGGGGCGCGCTGTGCCCGATGCCCCTGTCGCGGTGTCGGGGGCGGGCGGCGCCAGGGCGAGGAACTGCGTCGGTGCGCCCTCGGGACGCTCTCAGCAGCCGTGGGGGCGGCTGTCTCGTGGATGAGGGGACGCCTGATGCCGACGGGAGAGGGCGGATGAGGGGACACCTGTTGCCGACGGGGGGTGGGGGATGAGGGGACAGCCAGTGCCGTCGTGAGGGGACACCCGTTGCCGACAGTCAAGACACAGGATCAAGACTCAACTCGCGCCCTAGCCACATCTTTCTGAGCAGACGGGGGAGTTGCGGGCCTCGGCCAGTAGGGGGGTTGCGGCGACGGCGACGGCCTGGCGCGGGCGCGCTGCCACGGGGTCGGGCTCCCAGGCGGGCCAGTCCGGCGGCGTCCTCGCTGGGGGGCGGCGCGGTGCATAACCATGCAGTTCAGCTGCATACACGCGGCGCTTGACAGCGCCCACAGCGTCGTGCGAGGCTCCGGACGGGTCGCAACGAGAACCGTAAGGGGGAGGTGCGAGAAGGCGAAGCGTGCGTGCGAGAAGTGCGGCAAAAGGGGCTGGCAGGCGCAAGGATCGCAGGGTGGAGGCGGCGCGCAGCGG
>JAABUL010003366.1_pt1 | contig 23859 bp, 43 predicted proteins | sample 5559151 | NCBI WGS metagenome assembly JAABUL01 (sample SAMN10711876, study PRJNA513368) | rock metagenome | isolation source: Antarctica rocks | place: Antarctica: Victoria Land, Pudding Butte sud | reverse complement strand
GCTAACAGCTGCACCGACGGTGGTGCCACTCCTCAGCAGGCAGCCGCCCCTCCCCTCAAATATCATTGTGGGCCTGACGCCAACAGGTGAGCATGCAGCTCCAGCTGCTCCGCCAGTCATGAGATCGCAGGCACCCAGTGATGCCAATCTGCAGGCATCACGATGGCACACTCACAACTGTAAATAAAGCAATCGTCATGGACTGTCTCTGCCGCCGACTCTGACATACGCGGGCGCCATGGTTGCTCAGGCAACTGCAAGACGGTGGACGTCGTGACTTCCAAAATCGACAACCTCTCCCTCTTCCGGCAGGCCGCAAGGGTGAGCTATGTCGCGGATGTTTCGTACCGTCTGCCGCGTCATCTCGATGTTCCTTGCATGGTACATACTGTAATGGGAAATGCCTCACATGCTCCTAGCAGCTGCGGCTGTGCCATGTCCTCTGTACTGTGGACCTTAGATCGTCTCGTCCTCAGGTCGCCGGAACCTTGACCTGAGGCCTAAAAACATGCCTTGACCTGAGAAGCTTACATGCCTCTGACGCACCACGTGAGCCGTCCCTGTGATGTGCGGTTTTATTCACATACATGAAATTTGTTTCCAAGTTTTCAGATGTGTATTCAAATGTGGCGCAGGCGGCATTCATCCAGGGCGTGCTGCTGAACCCGCAAGCGCCCATCACACTGCTGGTGCCCGACAACTCCGCCTTCCAGGCACGATATCTTTGCAGTTCACGTATTGCCGGCAGCAATGTCATTATTTCAACGATATTCGCCACCACCTCTCCTGCAAAGTGGCTGCATTGCCCTGAGATCATTTGCAGGCCTTTCTCAGCGATGCGGGCCTGACGCAGCAATCGCCTCTTCAATATTGTATGTGTTTGGTAGTAAATCTACCTGCAAGGTTGTTTTACAATTACTAATAATAAGGCTTTAGCGCAGCTACAAAGTCCAATTAAACTTACAAGCCCTAAAATTTCAGCTATGCTGAAATTTCAGAAAAGGTTTCGTCCCGACACCCTTTGGTTGGCACTTCCTACCTACCTAATTAAAATTTGTACAAGTACAAACTTGTCGAGCACAGCTTTTTTATAAAGTAAATAATGTCTCAACCACAATTTCTGCTGGTTTTCATTTTGACTTCCGCATGCAGGCGTTCCTCAGCGAAGCGGGCTTGACGCAGGACCAGCTGCTCGCCAACCCCTCGCTGCTGAAGCAGGTGCGCTAATGTGCTCTTGGGCAGCGGCCCTGCCGAGAGCAGCCAGGCGGTGAATGCAGGAATGCAGCAGCTCTGGACTGCATGGCTGACGGCCCGGCGAGATGGCTCCCCTGCCTGTGCTGCTGCAAGGCCGCTGCGGATCCGCTGGTGCTGGATTGTCGACTACTGATCCTGTGCTCCCGCCGCGCAGCTGCAGACCAAAACCTGGTGGGCGATGTACCCTGGCAGCCTTCCCACAGTATAGCCTAGCTGGTCTATAGGAGGGTGCCAGTGGTAATCTGACTGAATCATCTTTTGTTGCCGCCGCAGCTGCTGACCAACCAGGTTGTGGTCGGCGGGGCAATGCCGGAGACGCAGCTGCTGGACGGCGCTGTACTGCCGACGCTGCTGGGCCAGAACCTCACGGTGCGCACTACATTTAGATGTTTGCTTGTTCATCGCTGTCAGCTCTGTCCGCGCACGGTGTTCAGCCCAGGAGATGCTCCAATGCGCAATGCTGCACAAATCTTCGGATTTTCTCATCGCACTGTTGCACCCTGTGAAGCAGCGCTGAAGGTTTGTGTTTTTGACGACTGCGCGTGCAGGTGGCCGCCAACTTCCCGCCGTCGGACCCGGACCGGCAGGTCACGATCCGGAGCCAGCTGTCCGGCACGCCTCCCGCCCACATCGCGCAGCCGGATCTCGTGGCTTGCAATGCCATCATCCAGGTCGTGGACCGCTTCCTGCTTCCGTCTACGGTGCGCTTTCTTCTTTGGTTGCACCTCTCTGGTACTGCTTAAAACTGGTGTGTGCACAACAGTTCAGGATGTGTTAAAAGCTCTTTCCGGCTTGCCAAGCGAGTTGAGGGGCGCCCATATTTTCATTTGATGGCAATACGGAAACCAGCTGGTGTGCACAGGTGGCGCATCCACCACCAGCGCCGCCGCCGCTCGCGGCGCCTGCCGTGGCGGTCTCTGGCGCGAGGATTGCACCGGCGGCGCCGGTCGCAGTCTCCGGAGCCCGCGACAACACCTCCGACTCTTCGGCAGCCCAGACCGCGGATTCCTCATTAAATGCGCCGGATCTGTCGTCGGGATCCCTGAAGCTGGCGCACAACCTTGCGCTGGCGCCGGGGCCGGTGCCGCACCTGATCAAGGAGAATAACTAGCGAACCATGAACTGAGGTTTTCAGCTGTCGGTGATTGCCGAGCCGCTGGCAAAGCAGTCCCTCAAGGAACAACAAAAGAATTCGAACCAAGAACTGCAATGCAATGCAAGCAGGAACTGATGTTGGTCCCGAATCCGTTGTGTAGTTTTTGGAGTTTGGGTTCTGTTCCTTTGTTCGTGTCCGCAGCTCGAGGACCCAGGATTCACGTGCCGCTTGTTACAGAGCAGATGATTTCCTGAGCATTGCTTTTCAAAGGCTATTTCAAAATCATGCGCATCAAGTCTTTGACTAATCCTGACTTTGCCGTGCCTCCACATCAGCGAGACTACCTCCATCGCTATCAAGGAACCCGAACCATAGCACTGCACATCTGTCCTGTGCTTCAAGAGCTGCTGAAGGCAAGCACTGTTGCGACCCGATCAAACTGCTACTCCCGCTGGTAACCTGTCTGATGCGCCTCTAGAGCTTGAAGCCGTCCCAGCTGCTGCGCTTGCCAACAGGGTCGGGGCCACAGCCAGTGCCGCCGGGCGTCGTGTCATCTGTCGCCGCGCCGAGCGCCGCCGCTGTCTCCAGCGCGGCGTCTGCCGCCGCGCCGTCGCCGCCGCCGAGACCGGAACTGCTGCCGCTGCGCCGTGGGCTGCGGCCAGCAGGCCCGCCGCCGCCGCCGGCGCCGGCAGAGCCAACACTGCTGTCAGCGGAGCCGGCTTCGGCCAGGCCATCCGCAAAGGTGATGCGGCGCGCCGGCATCGAGTGCCGCGGGCTGCTCAGCCGGCCCTCCCCCTCCTCTAGGTCCACTTTGCCGAGCATGCCGTCGGTGCTGGTCCCCTCCACGTCCTGCGCGCATTGCGACATGGGTCCTCGAGAGTCTCATGTGTGATCTGTCGTCCTGAACCAAGCCCAGAATGACAGCCCCATTGGAGGATGCACAGCTATGACCCCCACAAATCCAATAGACGCTCACCGAGGGGCCACTGTCGTCGTCAGAGTCAGCCGCGTCCTCGCCACCCAGCTCGCTGCCATCGCCGCCGTCCGATGACTGCATCGCCAGCAGGCCGCTGCTGGCGCCGAGCATGTCCTCCGTCAGGCCGCCGCCGCCGCTGGAGCGCCCACCTCCGCGGCGGAAGCTGAAGCCGCCCCTGCTGCCGCCGCCGCTGGCGCCGCCGGCGTGGCCGCTGCGTCCACCCTGTATCGGGCGCAGCAGCGCCGTCGCTGCTGCGGAGGCGGCCTCGTCGTCAGATGTCGACGCCACCTCCGAGGACGCCCCCTCCTCCGCATTCTCTCCGATGCTGCTCAGCTGCATCAGCCGCGTGCTGGCACCCCGCATCTCCTCCGCCAGGCCGCCCGCCCAAGCTGGGGTGCTGATTGCCGTCGTACGCGGCGACGGCGCTGCGCCTCGCCCGCGGCTGCGGCCGCGCCTGTTTGCAGCGGCCGGGGCGCGGCCGGACCTGCCCGCTGGGAAGGACTCCTGCACCCAGCGGGCGGTGTCAATGTCGGTGTCGCGGCCCGCCGCTGCCGCCGAGGCCGCCGGCGGCGGCAGCCGCCCGCTGGCGGCGGCGGAAAGTCCCGACGCCAGTTGCACGATGCTGCCGCCGCGGCGCAGGGAGGCCGCGCCGCTGAGCGTGCCGGGCGTCGGCGGCAGCCGCCCGCTGGGCGCGCGCTGCATGTCGGCCGACATGCCGCGGGCGCCGCCGCCGGGAAGCCGCCCCGACGCCAGCCGCCGCATGTCCGCAGGGCTCGGCAGCAGCACCGGGCGCGACGCTGGCAGCGATTGCGGCAGGGGGACGGAGCCCTGCCGCCCCGCCGCCGACGACGCGCCGCCGCCGCCGCGGCTGCCTGCCGAGCTTGGGCGGACGTCTGCGTCCCACGCCGCCCGGCTGCGGGCGCCGGGACTGCCGCCGAGCGGCTGCTGCTGCTGGCTTGGCTGCGCGGCGTCGACCGCTGCGCTGTGCTGGGGCGCCGCCAGGCCGCTGTGCTGCTGCAGGGTGGGGTCCTGGTAGGCGCCGCTGGCCGTGCACCATGCGTGGGACACCTCCGGCAGCGGAGCGGATCTTGCGGGCACGCCCCGCAGAGCCTCCGGCGGTGGGGACGCTCCGTGCCGCTCGCCGTAGCTGCCTGCAGGGCAGGATAGGGAATGCAGTGAGACACCAAGTCGAAACTGCCGATGGCTGTTGGCATTTATACGTCTCGTGGAGCTGAGTACCATCAGCTTTATGCACAGCGAGCGCAGCAGGTGAGGGTCAAGGCTGTGAACCCTCACCCCTCATTTGCCAAGATGTGGCTGTGCAGGGAGAGGCCGGCAGTGATCAGCGTTGCGGAGGAGATCTGAGAGGATGTCCAAATGTGTCAACCAGAAGCGAACGCATCGGCCAACCCAGAACTCGTAGGCGTCTGGGCCCTCGTCCGGGGAGGAGTCTTTCCAAAACACAGCGAATTAGCAAAACTGGAGCGTTTTGATGGAAATATATCAACGCTCGCCCCAAACCTCGGATGCGTTTGGGCTGGTGCCCTCGGGAGGCCCTCGGTGTGGGGGAGGAGCCTCCTGGTTTGAAGCAAGAAATCAAGTACACCGCAAAAGTAGCTTTGATTTTACTCACCCCAGAACTCCGAGGCGTCTGGGCTGGTGCCCACGGGGGAGCCCTCGTCGGGGGAGGAGCCGCCCGGTGGGCTGCTGCCGAACAGCATCCAATCCGCGCCCGGCGGCATGCTGCTAGCGGGCTCGGGGTACGCCCACCGCGCACGCGGCGCCAGCGTCATCGAGTTGCGCCGCCGCAGCGGCGGACCCGCCTCTCTGCAGGTGTGCAAATTGCCAGTTTGGCGGCTGGGCCGCTGAAGAGTGAGCCGTGCACTTCTTTCGTGCGCGCTGAGCTCATTCACGGCTGCTCGTAATGCCCCTGGGTACGAGAAGAGTCAAGAAAGTCGTGGGCAATGCACCGCAAGTGTGCACATTCAAATCCCACAGAGTGTGCACTCTGAAACAAAGAGTGAGATAGTACATCAAACTGCATCCCGCGGCGCACCCGTCGGAGCCCTCGGAGTGCGCGTGCTTGGCCTGCAGCTGTGTCATGCAGGAGGCGGAGTGGTGGCGCTGCAGGCCGCCGGGGCGGCTGCCGGCGGCGGCGGCGGCGCGGCCGCCGGCGGGCGCCGTCGCGAGGCGCGCCCCCAGGTCGCCGCCCACGCGCGACTGCCACTCGCTGATGACTTCCCATGCGTACCTGCACCCGGGGCAGGGTTTAGAAAAAGGTGTTGACGACTTGTGAGCTTCGAAGCGAGATGTTTCCTCAGATTGACGCCCATGCACGACTGCCACCTGTCGATCACCTCTTACACATACCTGCCAGAGGATGCCAAGAATGCTGGGTACAGATGACTCGCGAGCATCAACACGTCCCAGTCGCAGGCGGATCATGTTACAGTTTCCTCATGCATGGCAATAGTCCCGGTGAGGCTGAGCTATCTAATGGTCCTGCAAATGCGGGGACACGGCGGCAATGGCGGCAAAAGCCTGGACCACGCGGCTCGGACGCTCCGCTCCAAAACTATCACTAGAAGAAACGTCGATATCGCGAATGAGGATACAACGCTACCCTAAGCGGGACTCCACTAGGCTGGGCTGCTGATGCGGCGTCGGCAGTGTGCACCACCCGGGCGGCGGCAAACCTGCGACTGTCAACTATGGGCACGCCGGGGGCGGCGGCGTGCACAACGGATGGCTACATGGTCACGATGGATGCATGCCGAGAACGAAGATGAGGCAGGTGGTCGAATGAGGCTGATGGCTGGGTCGGGCGGCGGCCGCCAGGATGGCGGCAGCGGCAAGCGCGGCGCCCCCACACCGCGGCTGCTGTGCTGCCGCCTCGCGGTAGCGGCCGGCCGGGGCTGATGGACGGCTGCCTAATGCCATGATAAGCCGGCTGTGCGTATGGTGAGAGTCGGCCTCGCAGCGAGACAGGACGTCGTGCAAGCCGGGTGTGGGGGTGCACCGCATGCGCAGCGCCTGTTGCGACGCCGCACCAAAAGGGAAGCACGAGCTGTCCAGGCCTGCCGGGAGCAGTGTCCTTCTGGTCGGGAGGACAAGGCGCACCGGTTGCTGTCGCGCACGATGCGGTCCATGAGGTGGTAGTCCATCAACCGAAAGTGCCACACCTGCAGCCACAGCAGACCATCCACACGAGTCCAATGGTGATCACCGCAGCCGCATTGCGAGTGCGCGATCTGCTTACAGCCATCGGAACAGTAGCCTGGCATGGCAGGCTGCTTGCGTGCACTTTTGGCACAATAGGAAGACATCAAGATGTGAAGTAGCTTCAGCCGCAGCCGACGGGAGGGTAGAGGCGCATATCAATTTGTTGGCACACAGAAAGGCGCACCGACAGGCGCAGGTGGAGGTAGGTGACGTGGACGCTTTATCTCGCAAGTATGCCTCCGTATGTTTGCGTGCGACAAGACACATCCGAAGTCAGGCGCACCGGGGGCCGCAGGTAGAGGTCGATGACGTAGTCGCGGCTCATGCGCTTGAGCGCCAGGCTGTGGCTCATCCACGTCAGCGCGTTCACGATCTGGTTGTACCGCGGCAGCTTGATGCCAAACCTGTCGAGCATCAGGCGACGCTCATGAGGACTTGCGTGGTCACAGAACGGATTACGGCACCCGCTGCAAGGCACGGCGCCACTGGCTGTGCAATTGGCTGTGGAGAGGCCTGGACGGTGGGAGTTCGGCCGCTGATCTGTTGCAACATGCTGCGCAGTTGGAGGCACAGCAACATGCGAGGGTGGTACCGCAGGCGCTGGAAGGGGCACAGCCGATCCCACAGCAGCCGCCAGCCGGAGACGCCGCCGGAGGTGGTCGTCACCTCCCGATACGCTGAGTCATCCCGGTCCTCCACGTCCACTACCAGCACCTTGTCCACGCCTGCATGTGTTGATGGCTTGGGTTAGGGGTGAATTGCTGGTGCTGGCAGGACACGCCTCCTGGCACGCAGAGCGGCTGATGAAGGACAGTTCAGAATCTGGCAGCTGCAGCAGAAGCGGAAATGAAAACAGCCCCCTCACCTTGCGCGTGCATGACATCAACGGGCATGTTGTTGGCGTAGCCGCCGTCGATGAGCAGCTCGCCATCCTGTAGAGGAAGATCACAATCAGATGGAACGTCTGAAGCAAATAGGACAAACAACATTGGTCAAACCGCAGATTTCATTTCTGCAGTTGACCAATTTCAATGCATTTCAAATCAGCGTGGACTAATTAGGCATTCATACACGCCTTCTTGTCATGTTGGCTGTGTTTCATACCATCAAAGACAGAAATCCTAATCGAACCCACCTCAACGACGGGCGGCACGAGGCCCACGATGGTCATGCTCGCGCGCACCAGCTTCCACAGCAGCCCGGACTTGTGCACCGCGGTGTCACCGCGCGACAGGTTGGTGGTCACGCAGAAGTAGCTGCAGCAGAGAGATTGCAACGCAAAGCAGGTCGGAATTTCAAACATCCATTGTGTGACGAGCAGAAGCTACATGCACCAATGCACTCGCTGGGGTGATGCGCCACTGTGCGGATGCGCCATGCCGGTGTGGCAGCAGATCGAGATTGCCGATCCACCCTGCCTCAAGGCCTGATAGTTTCCCATGACATCATAACCGCCTGTTGTTCCTGATGCACAGCCAGATGTGCGCGCACCTGAGCCACAGGTCCTCGATACGGCCGGCGCCAGACTCGAAGCTCTCCTCAATGATGCGGTCGAAGCCGGCGCCCGTGAACAGGCTGATCAGCGGCAGCGTCAGGTCCTGGAGCATGCACACATCAACTGTCAGTTTTTCGACTCCCACTTCTCCATGTGGCCGTATTCAGCAGAGCGTTCATGCCTTCTAGTGAAGGCACAGGCATGCCGGCGCTGTGCTGAACCAATGCCCGCGGCGGGGTAGAAACGAACATTGAGCTCATGCCCGCGTTGTCCATTTTCCCGACCTTGTCCAGTACCAGTGGCCTGTGTCCAAGGCCATGCATGCAGGCCGCTGGCCACCTCAGTGTCCAAGCTTATCAATGTCGTGACCCACGAATCAGATTATCAGAAGTGCAGCGTCACCTGCAGCAGGTGGCGCACGGAGGACATGCGGGCGGCATAGCGGCGGACGGCACTGTGCATGTCACCCCATGCCAGACCTTGCGCGTACAACGCCGCCATGAAGGCGCCCTGCGCAAGCAGCCACAGAGAGTTACCCCCCTGTTGATCATGCCGCAACGCAGCGGCGCACGCGGGGAGGCTCTCATATGCAGGAAGTGGCCACGGCACGATGCACGCGCGAAATTTTCGAAACACAACGCTTGTAAATGACAGGTAGAAACCATTATCCGATCGTGGGGTCCGGCATGTCACAGTCATGGCGTGGGACCCCTCAGGGATGGTCAGCACACCTAGGTGGTTCCGCCGATGACGTCGACATAGGCATCATCAGACGACAGGCTGCTTGTGGTTGCATTGCCATGCCAGGTGCACAAAGTTACGGCGTGCTCCTCCGGCATAATCAACACACCTGGGAGGTGCCGCCGATGACGTCGACGGGCACCCCGGCAGAATCCAGGGCGTGCAGCACGCCGAGGTGCGCGAGGCCGCGGCTGCCGCCGCCGCTGAGCACTAGGCCCACCGCCTTGCCCGCCATCCAGCGCGCCAGCCGCGCCACGTCCTGTGACGCAGATGCATGAGATTTCAGATTCGGGGCATCATTTGTGTCAGAATCCGCATGCAACTCAGACGAACCAATGTGCAGCTGCGGAGCTGGTGGGTCGACGGGTCCACTAATTGTTGGTTTGCACGTGTCAACCCGGCCAAGCAATTTCTTCCCAGCACCCATAATATACTAGTGCTTCAAGAGGCCCCACAACAACAAGAAGCGCGAACAAAGGCACACCTTGTCGTTGGCCAGGCGGATGTGGTGGTGGCGCTGCAGCTGGGGGCGCGGCTCTAGCCATGCCATGGTGCCCTTCGGGTCCGCGTCGCTGTCGTGCAGCAGCACCAGCTCCACGCGCCTAGCATCGAACGGTCAGGGTTTTAGGACCAATGTAGGGGCTGTGGGGAGTTGGTACCCTGGGCAGCGGTGGGTGGGTCTCCGCAGTGAGGTGAGTCGGGCAATGCAGGCTGACAGCCTGCATCCCCAAGAAGCAGCACAAGCTTTGCCAGAACATGGATCTCATATCAGCTAGCACATGAGACGTCCTCCTGCTCATGTCGTGTGTGCCAGGAAGGACTCACCTGAACTCGGACACCCAGTCGGGGCTGCCGCTCTCGTTGAGGAAGCTGGCCAGGCCGCCGGACGTGGTGTCATGCAGCGCCCGCAGCGTGGGTGTCGGCCCGCCGTCGCCGCCGCCGGGGCCCGCCGCCGCGCGCTGCGATCGCCGCCGCGAGGCACCGATCGTTGCCCACAGCAGCTGCCGCTCCAGCGGCCCCATCTGCACGTCAAAAATGAACAGCACCGAGAGTTGGAATCAACAGTGGAATGCGTTAATATGGCTTGCGAGCGCGACCCCACCTCCAGGCGTCGGGAGGGTGGCTCGTGCGATGCTGCCGCAGGGATCTGCAGATGACTTCAGGGTGCAGCCTGATACATCGTGCATTATACTAGAACTGCATTGCTCCTTGGGACAAGCGCATCGTCCTAGCATGCCCAACGCTGCATGCATGCAAGGCAGGTGCTGGGGACGACTCTGTATGCATAGCAGCGGCCACCTGGGGCGAGGCGCCGGGGGCGGCCACCAGCAGCACGCAGTCGGCCTGGCTGACACAGATTTTCGACCAAGGCGTCATCTCCGCGTCCGCCTCCAGCAGTATGAACCTGCAGGTGGCATGGGTTCATATGTATATTGTTTCCAGCTAAAGACAGACGCAGTGGTTGGCCATTGCAAAGCCGCGGATCCCATCTAGAAAGCACGCAAGGTCCAGGCAGCCACAAAGCCCAGCCAGACAGCAGCCACCCTGAGGCAAGGAGGCACCCAGCGGCGCCGGGACAGCAGAGAAGGCCGAGGAAGCAGGAGCAGGAAGCGGCACCTGTAGTCCTCCTCCTGCGCCGCCATCCAGGACGTGATCTTGGAGCGGTAAAAGCCTACGCCGATGCGCTCAAAGGCACGCGGAAACATCGCGTCCACCGCGCTGGACGTCAGGTGCAGCGTCGGACCTGCATTACAAGACACACACTCAAACCAAGTTGAAGTTGAAGTTGAACCAAGTTGAAGTTGAAGTTGAAGTTGAAATGTCTGCGAAATTGCGCAAGCACAGCAAGCGTCTCCGCATTTGGTGAGTGGCCATGTCGGCATCATGCATGCTGAAGTGTGTTGGACAGACTCATTTGATAGGTTTCGAGCATCTTGACTTTCCAGACGCTGCTCACCGAAAAGCGCCGTGAGCATCTCCCGCAAAGCGATGCCGACGGCCTGCGTCGCGGCGCAACTAGCCGCCGGTGTCACCGGCGCGCGGCCGCTGGCGGCGCTGTTGGCAGGCGAATGTGCCGAGCTGGCGCTGGCTGCAGAGACGCCTGCACGCAGCAGGTATAATCGATGAAAACAAGGTCTGCGAGCTGTGTCAAATGCACTCCAAACCTTTGCAGCCAAGTTGCGGTCCCTCCATTGCTGTCCCCAGCTGCTGCAGATTCGGGATTCGGGCAGCATTGGGAAACAATCCAGTTCACAGCCAAGCCGAAGGCGCTACACTTTCAACATGCGCTCGCCTGCGGGCACCAGGGCGATGGTGACGATGTCGCCGCGGCGGGCGCCGCCGGACGCCTGCCCGCCCTTGATGGCCAGGTGCGCCGGCCGCATGTTGGGCAGCGCACTCTCCGCCACCAGCTTGCCCGCCTGGTCGTACCTGCAGTAGCACAAATAACATGTATGTTGCAAAGTTTTTGACAGGTTTTTTACAAGGTTTTTCGCATTGCAAGCATCCGCCGGCAGGATGTCAGCCATCGTCGGCCATAGGCTGTGTGTACTCTTTCAGTGTCGTGTCTACATGGTAGACGGCGCTCTCTACGTCACCAGCGCTGCTGCCTGGTCTTACTGGCAGGGGTTGGACAGGCAGCATCAAGAACGAAATGACGAAGGCAGATTAGCGGCCCTTGGCAGATTGCTTGACCCGCTGTACGCATTCGGCCATTTGATTGGGGCAAGCCTTGCCACAACGGCTCCATGTGAAGTGCAACATGAATCGTTCTGTAATGGCCCTTGCACCGTCGCGCTGCAGAGCACACGAAAAGATGCGCTCCTGCGCCTCGGAAGCAACAGCATCAACATGCAGCAGCAATGACAGAATGTGGGCAGGGCCGCACTGCTGGGCGGAGCGAGATGTTGCGGCGGCCGCGAGGCGGCGAGCCATGCCGTCCAGGATGTGCGCCACGGCGGTGGGGCTCTTCTGCGCCAGCATCTCAAACGAGCCCTGCGCAACCAACAGGAAGGGTGTCAGGTAAGTGGTGCAGTCATGCTGGTGTGTGCAGGCATACAGCCCGAGGCGGCGAGCAGATACCAGTCTATGTTCAAAGAGTGCACTTTGTGATCCATTGATGGGTATTGCCAGGAACCCGAGCGCCTTGAGCGCACCTTGGACATGCGGACGAGCTCCGAATCGCGGATGCAGACGGCGGTGGTGTCATGCGCGCCGCCTGTGTGTGCGGCACCCAGCATCATTTGAGGTGACAGACGACCCATGCTCGAGACATTCATCCACATGTGCCGAAAGAAGTGCAATGCCGACGCAACATGAAGCTGCACGGATATGCTGGAATGTGCACCTGTGAGCACGAACACGCCACCCAGCGCCTCGCCGCGAGCCACCTGCGTCACAGCGAGACCGCAGCAATGCGAGACGGATTTGCACGAGTTCGCATCCTCAGATTGAGTTCAATACACAACAACGCCGCTACACAGACGCATTAGCAAGGAGATTCCGACTACAGGTTTTATAGAAGCTTCAACCGAAGTCACGCACTGTGACCGAGTTTATGCACCAACGACATTGTGGAGGTTCTCTGAAGCAGCACCTCATCCTCAACACGCACGCCGCCGCGGGGCGGCGCCTCCTGCCGCACCAGCCGCGCGCGCCCGCTGATCAGGATGAACAGGCTGGCCGCGGGGTCGCCCTGCCTGCAGTGGAGGAGCAGCACTCGCCGTCATATCAAAACTCTCACAATTTTGAGGCTGCAGCATCGCCTGGGGCTCTCTTGCTTCGTGCACGACTTGTTCGACTCATTGAGACCCGAACTGCATGCTGCAGGAAGATGTGATAGAAACGCGATCACAAGCGGGAGTGAAATGCAGCGCACCGGTAGATGGTGTCGCCGGAGTGGAGCCACATGCGATTGAGGCCCAGGGAGATGAAGCGGCGGATGAGGGGCGCCAACGCCTGCCCCGCCGCCAGCAGCACCTCCACAAACAGGCCCGGGTGCGCCACCTGTGCAGGCGTGAACAGCGCTTCACTCGAGAGTCTGGATTACAGACTTACTGTTGAGAAACATGCAGGTGAAACGGCAGGTGAGGACGCCGCCGCCAGCCCCGCCGCTAGCAGCACCTCCACAGACGCCCGGGTGCAGCGCCGCCTCTGCGCGCACACAGACAGATTGTGGGCATGCAGACAGATGGTTTGCTTCGCCTTGCTGCTGCGCAGCATGATGTACTGCAAGCGCCCCAGGCCCGCTGTGGATCAGGGTTCGTGCAGCAACAGCACCTCTGAGCCAGCACTGAGAGACAGGGTGCAGGCGGTTCTCTGGGCCAGGATTGAATTGAATGACACGGGTGAGACTTTCAACATCAGGCATGCAGAGGGACCGGGAACCTCCAGTACATTGGTCGTTGTGCACAGCACAGACTGATCAAGGTACTGGGCCAAGCCGCCTGCTCAGCATGCTGCACATTCACAGATGGCACTGGCGCCTGTGGGTGTCGATCAGCAGGTTGCTGCTTGACAAAGGGGCCGATCAGCAGGGCATTCTGCTGAGCGCTGTCAATGCGCTAGCAGGCGACCGGCGCTCCCGTTGTTTGGAATTGACAACCATTTTACGCCTGCACTGCCGTCTGTCCTTGCTGCGCATTGCAAGTTCAAGCTCTAGTTGATCGTAAACCCTAGGTGACTCACCAGCAGCGCCTCCAGCTCGGCATTACCCAGTGCCAGCAGGCGGCAGCGGCGCGCGGCGCGCACGGCCGCGGTCGTGCGGGTGCCCGACAGGAAGGCGGCGGCGGAGATGATGCTTCCGGCTTCCACCGCCGCCTCGTCGCGAGTACCGTCAGGGCCGGGCCGCTCCGCCAGCATCGCGCCCTGCAGGTTGAATGTTGAGGGGTGCTTTTCCATAGAAGAGGCGTTCACAACCGTGCGAGGTTCACCACTCCTTGGTCTGACGGCATCTGGCAGTGGAAGGGTGGCCAGTGAATCTTGGAAGCATTGCAGATAGCTGTCGAATCTGTCTGCGTTTGGAGTGGACAAGTCTGGATGTTGCTGGACGTGCTGGATGTGGTGGATGACAAACCACAGGTATCTGCATCAGCCCATGGAAACGCACCTCCAGCAGCACATAGAAGCGGCGGCAGCCCTTGCCCTGCCGGTGCAGTGTGCGCCCGCGGTTGAGCGTGAGGTACTGCCCCTGGCGCTCCGCGCTGACCAGATGCCGTGGCAGCGCCGCCTCGTGGCCCGCCACCACGTCCCAGCCACCCGCCAGGCACGCCTGAACGTCGAAGATGTGTGAAGTTCATGCAGTGCAAAGGCGCTGGTTTCAAGACATATTATCAGCGCCGCCTCGTGGCCCGCCACCACGTCGCAGCGGCTCGCCAGGCACGCCTGCACATTTACACGGGCCGATCTCGTGTGGAACTCCCGATGAGGACGCTGCGTCTGTAACGTGTTCCATGGGGAGCCTCCTTAATAGCCAAGCAGAGACAGGCTGAAGCATGACGGCGCGGGTCAGCTGAGCAGGCTTCAGTGAACGACGATGCACCAAAATCGGCTGGAGATTCATGGCCACTGTGCTCTGCTGCAGGTGTCAGCAAACCTGCGGCGCCCACGACAGGTCGTAGGACTTGAGCCGCCGAGATGCCGCCTCGGGCACCTCATGCGACGACCGGCGCGGCGGCATGCGCTGCGGCGAAGCGCCGCTGCCGCGGTAAGATCCCGGCACGCTGACCGGCGGCGATGCCGCCTTGCGCTGCTCCGCCGCCTTCGTCGGGCCTGCCGCGCCGGCGCCGCTAGACGACACCGTCGGGAGCGCCGCCACCGCAGCGGAAGGCGACGCCGGCACTGCCTCCGGCGTAGCGCTCAGCACCGGCAGAACGGTGCTTGGTGGCGGCGCCGGGCTGCGGGCAGATGAGCCGGCCGAGGATAGCTCGCTGGCGGCAGACACCAGCGAGCCAACGGTGCTCAGCGGCAGTGCCCCCGAGGCCACACTCGGCAGGCGGCCGCCGGCTCCGGCGCCACCAACATCGTCTCTGCGCCGCAGCGACTCCGCCGACGGCAGCTGCATCGCGGCGTGCTCCGCCGGCAGCAGCGTCGGCGCCGGCAGGCACGGCGCCAGAGAGCCGGAGCCGCCAGATTCTGCGAGCGAATGCCCTTCAAGGAAGAGCTCCTGCTGTGGCTGCTGCCGCCGCTCGTCACCGTTGCCGGCAGCCGCCCGCGACTCTGCCGGGCCGCCTCCATTGCCTGCGGCTGCTGCAGCGCCGTTGGCGCCGGATGCATCAGCCTGCTCGGCCACCGCATCCTCATACTTCTCGTTGGCAGCACCGCCAGCAGATGTGGCCGCGGCAGCGCCTTTGCCCGCGGCGCCTCCAGAGCGCCGCTGCAGCGCCTTGTCCGCCCGCGCGACGGCCGCCATGGCCGCCACGGCGGAGGTGTCGCTGCTGGAGCTCCTGGCGGCGGCCTCGGCAACGGCCGCGGCGGCGGCGCGCCCGCCGGCGACGGCGGCGGCCGTCATTGCCGCGACGCCCGCCTCGCTCTGCACCTCCGGGGACTCGTCCTTCACTGCGCGGCTGACCAGCAGCTCCTGGCCATCCATCTGCTGGCCCGGCGATGCCGGCGGCACACTCGAGGCGGGCCGTGCGGCGGACATGTGCTCCACATGCTCTAGGGCGTGCTGCGTCACGGAATGAAATACGTGTGGCTGATCGTTGTTGTTATGTAATGCTGCCGTGATGCTAGGCTGGCATTTGCCTTTGCAGTGAAACAGCATACAGGGTCTTGAACCAAGCTCCTTCAGCCTTTTGGAGAACTATTCAGACGTGGCAGCGCGCCGCCCACTGCTCGATGCCGAGGCGAATCAGACTCTCGGCGCACCTGAGCCGACTGCACGACGCTCTGCATCACGCTCTGCACGCTGCGCAGCGCGCGGCGCGCCTCGATGACCGCCTCGCCGACGCCGGCGTCTCCGCCGCCGCCGCTGCCCGAAGCGGTGCTACGCAGCACCGCTGCCGCATTTTCCGGCACCTGCAGGTCAAGGGATGGCTTGACAGTGAGACCTGGGGTGATACGGCTTTGCCAGCGAGCAATCAGTGCATTTTGGCATTGCGGCTGGCTGCGCTACTGCAGAGCTTGTGAATTGTTGCATGAACGTCATCGACCTTCGGACGCCTTGGAGCGGTGGCAGCACTGTGCATAGGTACATGTGGCCCTGACCAGACCAATTCCACCAGCTGGTGGGGCTGGACAAGTTGCACACCTGGCTGAAGGGCGACGCGGCGATGCCAGACTGCTCGCTGCCCCACAGGCTGGCAGAGCTCTCCTCCTGTTGCAGGGGCGCCAGCTGTTGTGGCCCTGTCGACAAGCATCATTGCGCTCATTCTGGAGAAAGCTGCATCAACACGAATTCCTGTTGGTGGCATGTCTTCCTTGCGTGCTTCATGCAGCATGCTCCAGGCAAGCGCCATGACAAGCCAGGCGTTTCACACAGAAGTGCAGAGCCACGATTTGGGGCAAGCGAACAGTTGACGAAAAGTCGCCCTGCCTGCGGCTGAGCCCCGCCGTCCGTGCTGCTGCGCACTCTGCGCAGCCGCCGGCGCGCTTTGCTGCGGCTCCTGGCGGCGGCGCTGCCGCCAGCTGCCGCTGCCGACGGCGGCCCCAGCGGCGGTCGCTGTCGAGAGTGGCATGTCCAGGAAGTCGTTGCAGACGAAGTGCGCGACGCGCCAGAGACGCGCCATGGCCTGCAATTTGCACAACCACTGCCAGTAAGGGAGGTCGTCGAGGCGTTCCAGCACTTCAAAGGATCTGCAGCCACGGAATGGCCCGGAGTATGTTCGGTCACACTTGACATTCACGCATTGCTGCACGTAAGCAATACATCGCACCACAGCGATGACTGCAACAACAAATCGAAACGGTGGCCACGGCGGCACCTTCTGCAAGTAGATCTGCAGCGTGCGCGGCTTGGCGGCGATGAAGTCCAGGAACAGGCGCTGTGGGATCTGCACCAGCAGCGCGCCCTCCTCCCCCGACATGCACGTCAAGCTGCGCGGCGCGCCTGCATGACAATGAACGAACGTTCGATGGGCCAGATCTGCTGTGCAGTTCTTGAGCAGTCTTGCGATCTAAAAGTGCAACCTCCAGCACCCTCCTCCCCCGCGATAATCGACAGGCTGCGCGGCGCGCCTGTATGACAGCATAGCATTGACAGTAAACAACTGCAAACCATTTTATGCTTGCAAGCTGGCCAGCGGCCGGTGGACAGCATCCCCAGTGCATTCTCCTCCCCCACCACGCACGTCAGGCTGCGCGGCGCGCCTGCATGACAACAACACAGCGTCCAATGGGCGACGTATGCTCTGCAGCTTTTGAGCAGTCTCATGTCCTAGAAGTGCAACCTCCAGCGCTTTCCTCCCACGCCATGAACGTCAGGTTGCGTTTGCTCCCCTGCATGACAACAAAGCAAACGCTTGCGCAGCAGCCACAGAGCCCCACAGAACTTATTGTATTGCTCGAGAATGCCGCACAAACATTTCCAATATGGATGTAGCAGGATGTACAGACTTGCAGCGCACCATCGAGCACGTCCAGGTCGCCGACGGACTCGCCAGGGTGCAGCGTGTTGGTGTGGTGCGCGCCGCCGTCGGCGCCGGCCAGGAATACGCCCAGGGCCCCCTCCACCACGATGTAGATGCCCGCATCGCTGGCGTCGCCGCTCTCGAACAGCGTCTCGTGCGGTTCCAGTGCCACCTGTCATGGCGCGGCCTGGTCAGAAGCGCATTTTGGAGAGCATCTCGATGATGCAGCTTGCAAAGGCCAGGTTGCCTGCGTCGCTCGGATGCCTGCGTTGCTCGATTAGCGACTTGTGCGGCTCCTAAACCACCGGATCAAGACGACTGATGAAGTGATTTCCACATCCGCGGGAAGGCAGGCTCAGCATCACATGTTTCCCTTTCCCAATGTGCAGCCAGTGCCGAGCTGGACCGTCCTGACTACCCAGGAGAGCTGGTGCGGTCTGGACCCTTTGTGCTCTGTGCAATGGATGTTGCATGCATGCAGGGACAAGCCTGTCTCGCAGGCACAAGAGTGTTCTTGCTGCTTCATGTTCGCTGTGCAAATGCTCCAATGATCGTCAAGCAAGCGCGATGCATCGTCACCTAAAGGCACCAACATGTCGTGAGCTGCAGCAGGAGACGCACCAGCTGGGAGGCCTCGTACAGCTCCTGCGACTCCTTGAGGTCCAGGCACGCAAAGAATTTGGTGGTGGCGAAGAAGTTGGCGTGGTCCGCGTCGGACGATTCGCTGCTGTCCCACGATGGCGACTGCGCCCGCGGACGCACCTCCGCCGCCGCGCCGCCGCCGCCGCCGTCCTCTGTTCAAGGATGGGTTGGTCGTGGTCAGAACGGGTCATCAGGAGTGACTCGACACGGCAGTATTCGGTAGCAATGCCGCAGCATGTGCATGGCTGCATGCATGGTGCATGCAGTGCATGTGTGGCCGGCTACATACATGTTGACCTGTCCGTTTCTGCTTCCACTCCGGCTGCAAGCCCAGCGAGCGAACTGGTCACGCGATTCCCACCTTTGGCGTCGGTGATCGCGTGGCCCGGGCGTTGGTCGCGGTCCCGCGCCGACATCGTTTCCCATGCGAGCGCTGTGCCCGCCGGCCGCTTCAGCGGCAGCGTCCCCTCCGGCGTCAGCAGGCTCAGCCCGCTCTGCTCCTCCAGCCACGCCGCCACCGCCGCCTGGATTGCCCTGCGGTTTCGGCCAAAGCATCCGGTTGGTGCTGCCGCGCTGTGGGTGATGGGCATCACGGCATGCGGCACGGCTGCCTTGGCGTCAATGTTGCGCAGGGCTAACCTACTAATTCACATGCAAGGCGCGCCTGTGCAGCTGTGTGCTGGCGGCAGTGCAATGCGGCCTCTGAGCGCATGATAGCCAGCAACCGATGTTCCTGTCACCGACCTGCGGACGGAGCGCAGCGTGCGTGTGACGGAGCCATTGTACGCCTGGCCGGCGCCCAGCACCGCCAGCAGGCCCAGCGCGATGGCGGCCTTGCGGGCGGCGGGGTGCGCATCTGACAGCAGCGCCGCCCGCATGGCGACCATGGATGGCGTCGCGCCCCGCACTGCCTCGAGCGCCGTCATGCCGCGGCAGGCGCGCCGCGCTCACGCGATCCCTACCGCCTGCGATCCAGCCCGAGCCCCGAGTATGTTGTTGGCGTTCACGCACTGCAACTGATCTGCACTTTGATGAACTGGGGCGCACACTGCTGTGCGCTTGAGCCGCGCATGGGCACATCAGCACATCCGCGCAGAATGTCTGACCAGAGCAGCACCGGGATGCGTTTGCAGAAGAGAGGAACGCACGGGCTCCGGAGAAGGCAGACACTAAACAACCCACCGTGGTGTAGGGTGCCTGGGAGAGGAATCCTCAGCTCGGTGATATCGAAGCTGCAGGAAGCCAACAAAATGAATCTGCACGTTCAAGCTGCCCTTTCTTTGATCGCTGCTGGACGCCTCGAATCGATCCAGAGTAACGAGCGTTTTCGGGCCGGGAGATGGTGCTGTTCAAATCAAGCGGCCATGGCGCGGCGGCCACCGGTCCGCTTGCTCTGCTTGAGGGATATCATTGTAATGCAACGAACTGAGCGATCGAGCCGAGGCGTTCCAAATGCGAGCTGGATTGACTCGAGGTGCAAGACAGAGCGAGGGTTTAAGCGGAGCGCCGGGCGGAATGAACGGCGGGAACAATGCAAGTGGGCTCCATGCGCAGCAGCGAAGCAGCGATCCAAATTTTTATGAGACACAAGGACAAGAGTACTACAGTGTCCTAGCAGCCAAAGAAGGAATACCCAGGCACTAATCATATAGACGACATAGGTATACAGTAAAGTTTCTGCTGTGCGGCTGAAGCCCACAAAGTATGTTGCTCGTGGTAAAGTGAATTTGAATGCATAGTCATCATATCAGTGGTGTGTTGAGGCAACGTGTAGATGGTGAAGACGTGGGCTGGAAAAGCGCGCTCGCACGACGTACGTACGCAATGGGTGACACGGCCAGCTGTGCAGGAACCTAGACCTGTCGAGTCCCGCGCAGCCCCCACAGAGCTTTCGTGCAGCGCACGGGCTCCCGTCGTACGATTCACTCCTCGTGCATAGCTGTTGCAGGCCCTAGAAACGGCGTTTCTACGGCCAAGTTGACGCCGTTTTTTCGTACTGGCCGGCTGCTGCACGGTGTGCGCCAGGCGGAGGACGTCCGGCCGTTGACTACCTCACGACTCGCCTCACCCTTGCGGGTGGCGCCCTCCTCCCTGTGCTCCGTAACCGACCAGACGGGGCGAATGTCGCAAGCTGTCAACAGTGTGCCAAGGAAACAGGGACGCGTCGGGTGTCGCGCGGCGTGGTGACCAGGCCCAAGTCACATTGTGCCGTGTGTGCCAGGGCAAACCTTCGATCCTTGCCAGCTGAACACCTGCCTGGCCAGTGGTGAGGCACGACCACTGTTTCGCGACAGCGCGTGCTGCCAGCAGCAGTCCGGCCTGTCCAGGTGGGATGGGCCAGAAGTTGTGAGTGTGCGTTTGCAGAGGCTCACGCGTTTGCAGAGGCTCACATCTAGCGCGACTCCCGCTCGCTTTTGCTCCGGCGCTTTAGCCCGGCTTCGAGAGCTCTCGAGAACCCCACAAGCCTACCTCGCCACCCGCTGGCTGCCCTTGACTTCAACGTTGCTCAAGATTCCAGTTGTCCTTACAGGCGGTGCGTTTATGCGATCTTCCGCACACCTGGCATCGCACGCCACCGCACCGGCGAGCTCTCGCAGAGATTCCTCCATTTGGACGAAAATTTCTCACAAACTGCGGGCAGGCTTTTGGGCTGGCAGGCATTAGTCCGTCGGCCCCGGGCATGATCCTCGCTCCTTTCAGACGGCGATAGTCAGTGCTGCAGGACTCACCGGGCGAACGCGCTGGCAGATCTGTGCAGCCTTGCTGCTCGAACATATCTCTGCAGCAGCGCCTCTCGCGGTCCCGTCCCTGCAAGTGGCTTGACGTTCACTTGCTGCGCGCGCACAGGGCTGTACAAGTCAAGGCAGACGGCTCAAACGACATGGCATCGGGCGAGGGGCGCCTGGATCCCGGCAGCTGGAACGGCCTGCTGCAGGGCGCCGCGATGCCGTTCATGCCGGGTTTCTTTGGTGGCGCCGGCGGCCCACCAGACGCGGCGGCGCTTGCGGCGGCATACGTGCAGCTGCAGCAGCAGCACCCGCAATTCATGGGCCAGAACATGCAGGCCCGGCGTTTCGGCGGCGGCAACCGCACCGCCTACCCGCCGGACCGCAGCGGCGTCAAGAAGTGCGGCCACTGCCAGGTGCGGACGCCAGGCAAAACCTTTCTGCCTACAAACACATGCAAACCCCATGCATGCGGAGCCGCATCACGTGCATGTCTGGCTGGATCCGATCTCCCGTGCTGCTGTCCATTTATTTGTGATGTGCAGACGATGCAATCTCCCGTGCCGCAGTCGATGAAGCCATGCATGGAGTTTTCCGCCGACACCTCCCGCGGCGACGGCCTGCGCGGTTGGTGCAAGCTCTGCGAGGCGGAGGCGCGGTCCACGCGCTACAAGAAGCGTAAGGCTGCCGCGCAGGCCGCCGCATCCGCCCGCCGCAAGTGCGATCGTTTGGCTTTGTTTGGCTGTCAATGCCTTCTGTCTGCTGAGACGCAAGCCCGCGTAAAGCAGATATTGTCTTGGGATACACACCACTTGAAACCTGCAATCTCTTTGAGTCTTGCACCAGTGCTGAGGAGCGATCTGGCGACTGCAGGTTCGAGATGCCGCTAGGCGGCGGGTTCTGGGGCGGTGACGGCGGCAACCAGGGCGGCTCCGCCGGCGGCGGTGGCGGCCAGTTTGGCGGCCAGTTTGGCGGCCAATTTGGTGCCGGCATGGAGCCCGCGGTGCAGCAGCAATTGCTGGCGATGCTGGCGTACCAGCAGCAGCTGCACGGCGGCGGCCCGCAGCAGCAGCAGCAGCAGCAGCAGCAGCAACAACAGGGCGGCGGCTCCGCATTCCAGCCCCTGGGCGGCGGCGGCGGCGGCGACTTTCGCGGCGCCGGCAGCTCCGGCAAGCACAGCGGCGGCGGCACCGGCACCCGCAGCGGCTCGCCGGTCACCTCCGACAGCGAGAACTCCGCCATGGAGCGCTTCAAGAAGCAGCGCGTTGGGAGCTCGCCCGGTGCGCCGATCGCCTCCTGGGTGTCGGCCCCTGGCGGCGCGCATGCCGCGGCGGCGGCCGCCGCGGCGAGTGCGGCGCTGCGGCAGGCATCAGCCAACTCGGAAGACTCCGCCGCGGCGATGGCGCTGGCCTTTGGCCCGCAGGCCGGCGCGCTCATGGCCGCGATCGGGCAGCAGCGGCCTGCGGCGCTGGCGCACGCGCCGGCGCCATGCGCGCCGCGCCCGCCGACGGAGGTCCACGTGCCCAAGCGCAGCCGCACGCGGCACATCGCGACGCCCGAGCTGCCGCCGGCGGCGGGGCGCGCCCGCGCGCCGGACAGCGGCGCCAAGTTTCGCAGCCTCGGCAGCCTGGCGGCGGCCGCGACGGCGCCGGCCCCAGCAGCGCCGGCGCCGGCGCCGCAGCAGGACGTCGTGCAGTGGGCTAGCCGCACCATGGCGGCGCTACTGCTGATCCGCGCCAGCGCCCAAGCGCGCCAGCCGCTGACGGTGCCCAAGCCTGCGGCGGTGGCCGCCACATCTGCAGCCGCTGTGTCGCCCACAGCCTCGCCCGAGGCCGCTGCGGTTTCTGTCGGCCGCTCTGGTGCAGCCGGCGCTGCGGCTGCTGCCGTGTCCGTGCCTGCTGGCTCGGCCACCCAAGACGAGAAGCCTGCAACAAGGGAAACGATTGTGATGTGAGAAGGCGCGGCGCATGTGCAAAGACCAGCCAGGCACATTGAAGCCACCTGTTGTGACAACAGCTGCGGTGTGTGAAAAGCACACCTATCTGCTGCGCCGCTACCAGCAAAGCGGTGTTGCCGGCAGCAGCGCCGGCGTACAGGAAGAAGCAAGACGAAGTAATCAAGTCAGTCGAAGTATCCACCCCCCAGTGATGGGACAACATGCCTCTGAAGGAGATTGCAGAGAGAGAGAGGGAGATATTACACTGTTCCAGCCTCACTCAGGCTGATTAGTGTCAAAGTTGAGCATCCAGAATCGGTCAAACCCTGTTCGAAAGGAGTTGCTGCGTTAATTTTGGCGCTGCGGACATTATCGTCAAAATTTCTTTTTTTCCTTTCTTGCACAGATGGTCTATGCCATCCACATAGCTTTCCTCCGGCCACGTCTTCGTCTTCCGATCCCTTTCTGTCACTCGACATCATCCCCTTCGCCGCCATGCCATCATGCTTCCCCCATTGTATGCTGCCGCCATCTTCAGGTTGGCTGCCGTGACAGCGGCGCCACAATCATGCGGCACATGGCCACTGCCGTTGTCTGCGCAGCCCACCACACCCTCTGCCGCTTTCGAGAGCTCTCGCCTGCGTATCATCATATGAAACACGCGACAGCACCAAACACTGGTCACACGCAAGCATGCCGGCATCAAGCAATGCAAATCTATGTGGCATTTGTTCATTTCGAAGAGACATGAGTAGGCTTCACCGAATCGCTACCGAGGCAAGAACAGCTGCTGAACTGAGCCGACGACGCGCTGGCTGACGATGAGAACGGGCCCGCTGCCAGTGGACTGAGCAGAGCGCCACACACTTGCACTTTCACCCGCCTTGCCAGGATTCAGGCTGTTGCCGCTGCTGCGGCGTGTCCAGCCGTGGCTGGCCACGCCGCAGCAGCGGCAACAGCCTCCAGCGCGGAGCTGCTTGCGCTACAGCAATGGCGGCACTGCTTTATTTCGGCATTTTTCAGCACCTGTATACCGGAGCCACCATGTATGGTTTCATCTCATCAAGCTGCTGCCAGGCTGTTGTGGGTCGACGAGCTGACGCCGCTTGCCGCCACCAACCTTGAGGCAAATCGATCCGAGTGCCAGTGACGCTGGCTCTCAGAGAGGGCCCCCATTGGCGTGCAGGCCAGCAAGGCTGCCAGA
>JAABUL010003363.1_pt1 | contig 23875 bp, 21 predicted proteins | sample 5559151 | NCBI WGS metagenome assembly JAABUL01 (sample SAMN10711876, study PRJNA513368) | rock metagenome | isolation source: Antarctica rocks | place: Antarctica: Victoria Land, Pudding Butte sud | reverse complement strand
ATGCCAGCTTCACGGCCACGTGCGATATAGTAGTGCAGAACAAGAAGAGCGGTACCAATGCCCACATGATGGGTCATGAGAGTCTTGTCCAACCTCTTGGCACTTCCATGCAAACGGGCTTCGTATAATAATACAAACGTATCTTGCAAAAGGTACCCAGCTGTTGAAACGGGAGTTATGCTCGGACCTATCGAGGTCACATGACGCACTGTATTTAACCGAAGCTTCGAACCTCCATAGAACTTCACCCAAACACACATCCTACATATGCTGCAAACCTTCTAGTTCAGTCATATTTCAACACCAGCCTCAATCGCCGTGATAGTATTGGCAAACTCTGACTTTGCGGTAATGAATGGGTTGTGGCTGTCGTCGGGGTATCCTCCAGTACCTGCAATATGACCTTTCGAGGAATTGGATAGCTCCGCTGGAGTCTCCGGTGACTGCCATTGCAGCTGCCGGAGAGCGGAAAGGGCAAGGATTGTAAGGAGGGTGGAGTGGAGGGTGGAAATTGCTTTCATGGATTTCGAAAAGCGCCAAGGTGATGGCTTGGAGCCACAAAGCAGTCGTAAGAGAACAGGATAGCCCAGAGCGGAGGATATCAGAGCAATCTGCGAGGGTAGGAGTGGCATTTTTATTTATTTCAGGGTTTTGCAGAATTTGCTCGAAAGACGTGGGAACTCGAAAAGAGATTATGGTAGCTAGTGGCTACATAGAGGATAGGTACCGTACCCTGCGTGCCTGCTTATCGTTGTTCGAACCATCAACCATCTCGCGGCCATGGGTGTGTTCAACAATGTTCCTGCAGTGAAGTAGTCTGAAAACAAACCACAGATTCGCTCATATAGATGTGTATTTGTTCCCTACAGCTTTTGCTCCTTAGACTTCCCTTGTGAATCGGTCTTGCACTTCCAGAGCTCTTCTTCTTTTTATTGCTATCATCTGAATGCTCATGGGGTGAACGCGAGAAAGTACGATTGCACCCTCACCCGGCAGAAAGGGCGATTAGATCTATCGAACTACTCCTTGCCCAGAAACGATGGCCTCCGAGTCCCAACTACCAGTCCTTCCACATGGCTCGTCAACCATTCTCTCGGGTCTATCTGAGACTTTCTCTTTCCATTCATCCCCTGAGGCTTTCATAACTTCTCAGGTCCTCGCCTTTCGTGAATCTCATCCCGACTTGGCGGATTCTCGAATTCCTGTTCGTGCTAAGGTCTTGAATCGAAATGTTGCCGTCATTTCGTCTTATGATCAAGTCCAACAGGTCTTATGCCGATTAGACGTAATTTCGAGCTTCGGTGCTAGCGAAGCGTATGATGAGCTGATGGCACCATTCTTTCCACCAACAAACCTGTTGCTGTCAGATGCCCCTTCGCATGGGCCAATGAAAAAGAACTGGACTGCAAAAATGAGATCCTTGCCTGAAAGCTCTCGTACCTTGATACAACCTATCGTACATTCACATTTCCAGAATATCGAGTCCGGTACAACAATCAATCTATATGAGTCAATGAAAACACTGTCGTGGAAGATAATACTAGGCACCTTTCTATCTTCATCGAATAAGCACGACGTAACACCAGAGGATCTTGTAGAGATCGAGCACCTGCAAGAAATTCTCCTGCGTGGCCAGTTCTCTTTGTTCCCAGTGAGCATCAATACTAGATTCTGGCGCTCTCCACGGGCCAAAGGACTAGAAGCGAGGCGGAAACTCCAAGAATTATTGGAAGCTCGAGTAGCAGATGGCGCAACGCGGTGTCCATTTGTCACGAAGAATGAGTCGCAAAAGGATGATGTGGCAAATCATTTATTACTCTTTACGTCTTCTCTAGCAGTAAAAGCGTTAGCCTCGATTCTAACGGCTTTTGTTCTTAATATATATATATTCCCGACCAGAGATAAAGATAGTGATAGTTCGCTGGCGGACAGACTCCTGTCAATCGATAATGACGATAATCGAGACGCACTCCTATATAGCATCCTTCTGGAAACTGAACGATTGTCTCCGCCAGTTGTTGGAATCATGCGAAGAAGCTTAAGTGAAGTGGTACTGAAATCCGGACAAGAGAGTACAAAGAATACACTTATCCCGAAATCTTGGGATGTGTGGCTGTATTTTGTTGGAGCGGCTCGCGATCCAGCTATGTTTGGGTCAACTGCCAATAAATTCGTACCAGAGAGATATTACAATTCCTCATCAGACGAAGATGGAACGAAGCAAGGCTTTGCATTTGGCGATGGCCCCAAAGCATGCCTTGGGGCTTGTTTGATGAGAGAAGTTGCTATGACAGTTGCTAAAACCTGTATTGGAATCTTATCGACAAATTCTGGATCGAACACGAAGTTGGACATATAGGCACATGCAGAGAACATTCCTCGCGGCGTACAAGGTTGGCTTGGATGGCAGGCAGATGTGCGGCCAGAAGAATGGGCAAGAGATATGAAACAGCTACCAACACAAAGGCCAACCAAGGCGGTGAATGTCAAGATCGTGCAGAAAAACCTATTAGATCTTTGACTCTGACGCCTACTTCAAACAACGGTTGTAGCTACTTTGAACGCCAAGCACGAAGAGGCTCATACGGACGAGGACAACGCGCCTTTTTCTCTCAGCTTATTCACAAATTGCTGTGGGTTCCCAGCGCAAGTGCCCAGTTCCGAGCTGTCCATTACGACTTTCAGACTACCCTCGTTGTCGCCTGAAAGGACCATTGGAAAGCGTAGACCATTCGAATCCACATAGTTTTTCGTCTAAACTCCTCAGTATATAGGAGTAATAGTAGTCGTGGTAGAAATAATCAGTAAACACACACCTTATCATCCAACTCATCCCGGTGCAACTGCTTAATCTCCAAGCCTCCCTCCTTAGCAATCTGCTGCTTCGCTTCCTTCCACCCAGCCGTTTCGTCCAGATGAAGGCCCCCGTGGGTGATGTCGCATGCTGCACATATGGGCCCGTCTTTTGATTGAGAGGTGAGTTTCTTGTAGCCGTAGGATAGCTTGCCCATTATTGAGGCGTCGGCGTTATAGAGGATGTACAGTGTTGAGGGCATTTTTTCGAATTGTGGGATTGCGATGGAGAGCAAGCTTGGTGAGTGTTTTACAGGTGTATCCGTACCCCGCACCAAGCTCATTCTTCGCTTAGAATGAGCTTGGTGCGGGGTACGGATAAATTAATGAGTGCTCTCAATGTACTCTATTCTATCCAGAGAAATCTTACCATCTCATTTCCTCTACTACACCATGTCAAAAAAGCAAAGTCATCAGGAGTTGGATGTTGTAATCATCGGTTCTGGTATGCTGCATTTACTTCCCAGATGATTATTGTAACTGCTCATTGATAAAGAAAGGCCTTTATGGAATTCAAGCAGCACGATATTATCTCGACATCCATCCTGAAGCGAAACTTACCATCTTTGAATCCGACGATGTGGCTGGAGGAGTGTGGAGTGCAAGTAATATCAAAACATTTCCTATTCTTACTTCGCTTTCGCTTGTAGTGCTTATATCTGAAATTTCGAATTATTTCATATATCAATAATCACTTATAAACAACTCGGAAACAGCCTTTTCCTAGTCGTTGACCCTTCTATTTATTGCGTTTTCGAGCGCTTGCAAGACCACATTGCAAACCTAAAAGGAAATCCAACTTGTGCTCCCTTACCTCTGCATTTCCATAGTGCGTCTGCTCACTCTCAGAAACAGAAAGAATCTACGATGCATTCTGGACTCAAACCCCAACATCCATGGCCGAATTCTCGGACCGCATACTACCACCCATCCCTGCATCAGAGCAATACTACAATTTCTTCCCTGCGAAGTACGTCACAGCGTACTTGGAATCCTATTTAGATTCTCACATCCACAACGACCAAAACCTCCGTTCTCGCATTCGCTTCAGTACTACCGTCACTAACATCTCCAAACTTCCCAACAAAACGTGGCAAATCACCTGTACGCCCAATTCTCAGGTCTTTACCACCTCCCGCCTTATCGATGCCACCGGCCTGACATCCCTCCCTTACATTCCAAACATCCCTGGCCAAGATTCCTTCCGTGGCCTCACCCTTCACCACAAATCCTTCGGCGAGTCCTCCTTCCTCGGCGATCCGAACTGCCAGCACGTCGCCGTACTCGGCGGCGGCAAGTCAGCCGCCGACGTTGCCTATGCAGCTGCAAAGGCGGGAAAGTCTGTCTCGTGGATCATCCGCGAGGGAGGAAATGGTCCAGCTGCGTTCTTGGGAGCAGAGGGGAAGGGACCGTACAAGAACGCGAACGACAGCTTTTATACTAGGTTCACGGCCAGCTGGTTGCCGAACCCTTTTCGGTTTGGGCAGCCGACATGGATGGAACGGTTCTTGCATGGATCAAAGGTAGGTAGGTGGATGGTAAGGAAGATGTGGGAGAGGGTGGATAGGGAGAATAGAAAGAAAGCGGATTTTGGGAGGGATGAGGGAAGGGAAAATGGGTTTGCGAGTTTAGAGCCGGATACACCGTACGCATGAGTATGTTTTTGAAGGCGAAGGAGAATGCTAATGGTATGCTCGCAACTTAGGGTCTTTTGGCAAAACGACAGTTCGGGCGTAAACCAGCGCCCGGACTTATATCCGACGATTGCGACTAAAGTTCATGTCTACCGCCAATCTATCGACCGTCTATCGTCTAACTCTATCACTCTATCACCTAAGACAGATTCCGAAAAGAAATTACCTTACACTTTACCTTTGGATGTTCTGGTTTACTGTACCGGCTGGACTCCTCTTAGCCCTCTATATTCAGCGTCTATGGCATCAGCGCTTGGACTTCCAGTATCCCTCTCTGACTTTGATCCCACGAAGGAATCCCGCTGGAAGGAGCTTGAAGACCTCAAGGATGCTGAAATTATTTCCCGATTCCCTGCGCTCGCTCATCCTCCAGCTTACCACAAGTCGAAATCTACACACACGCCGTTCCGTCTATACAGAGCTATGGTTCCTCTTAATGATATTAGAGATCACTCAATCGTCTTCCTCGGCAAGTTAGTCGTTGGAAATAACTTTCGTGCCGCCGAAGTACAAGGATTATGGGCTGTCGCATATCTGGACGGCAACCTGTATCCCTCAACCCTTGAGTCTGAGCCCACATTACTCATGAAGGAGAAGACACGAACTGAAGGGGAGGTTGCAAAGACTGTGGCGTGGTGTCGAAGACGGTACCTGAATAAGGGAGAGCTGGGTAGCTGGTTCTATTTTGACATGGTTGATTATACGGATATGCTGCTAGCGGAACTGGGCCTCTCGAGTCACAAGCCGAGGGGATGGCTTATGGATATATTTGCGCCGTGCCGAGCTCAAGATTTGAAGGATTTTGTCGCCGAATACAAAAGCCGCTTTCAAGGTTTCATTGATCCTCCCGACTTCAGTTGAACGTTTGAGTCCGGGTCATGATATTAGGCCCCGGCTACGCACTCGAAGGCGTTATCCCACCAATTGAAGAAGGGTGCATAATATCTTGTACCGGTCTGGTGATGTTGGCTATGCCTCTTACTCCCGGCCGCCCAACCCTGTGGCATCAGCTTGTCATATCCCCAATCCAAGTCCATGCCCGAATGTATCTCCACCAACAACCATACGAATATCGGCACGAAAAGTGTACGAGTGAGAACGTGCGAGCCAATGATGTTGAGCGAGAAGTTGGCCAGTAACACCAGTCCTAGTCTTTCGATGACGTCCAACTGGTTGGTGATCTGTGGATTGATCTCAGCGTGTCCGTGATGCACCTTGTGAATCCTCCTGAGCACGGATATCTTGTGTAAAGCCAGATGGAAGAGGAAGAATACGGCATCATATATGAAGAGACTCGTTGCCAGCTGCAGGGCCAGTTGCCGACTTGTAGGTGGTAGAAGGGGCAAGGCGCGCTGCGTTGAAACGGAGAGTTAAGGGTGAATCGATGAAGAGTTGGTGCTAGGAAATTGCCTCGCATGGCTACGGTATTGGGATCGTAATTGCCGGAAAAAGCCATATCTTCAACAGGCACACCGCTGAACTTCTTGATCATGATGAGGTCAAGAAGTAGAAGAGGCGCGAGACCTTCTCTTGACCGTTTCGATGGCCTCTGTAGCTTGGGAAGCTTGGGTTGAGCGGTATCTCTGTCATTCTGTACAGCTAAGCGCAGGTGTGGATTGTGTCCAAACCTGTAGGTGAAGAGGGGCTCGATGATTGCGTAGCACAGAACAGTCCAGAAAGTCTCGAAGGTGGAGGATTTGTAAAGCTGTAATGTATAGAGGTAGGCATAGGCTATATCGAGGTATGGCTGGTAAACGGAAGGAACCAGGAGGGCACTTCCCACGAGCAGGCCAAGACAGAGGCGCGGAACCAAGGCCGTTGGGGGAGGGTTGATGAAGACTGGAGGACTCCGCATCATGAACTGCAATGCTTATTACCGCCAGTATACTCCAACTGAAGGTCGAAGAGTAGGGGGAGACGAGTGCAATCCGTTAGGACGCCAGGAGTGGAAAGATCGAGTTCATTGGCCATGTTCGAGGGTGTGAAGTGCAAGGATCGATGCAAAAGAATTGAAGAGACTCTCATCATCATCACCAAAGAAGCCTAATTTCAAGTTCAAGCCACGGCCGGTATTATACGTTAGCGTATTTCATCTGTGTAAAATTACTCATATATTAGTTTCTTTGCTCTTTCAAGTATTGGAGAACTCGTTATCCTGATACATCATGTTCGATATTCAGCTGCGATTGCTAAAAGATGGCATCTTCCAGCCTGTGTGCCAATATGTGCCACGCTTCATTACTCCAATCCATATAACTACCGCCGCTTTTTCCGTAGGACTTCTCTCCTGCTACTTTGCCAGTATGACAAGCACTACAATCTCCCTCATACTTTGGGCGCTCAATCGTGCTCTCGACTGCTTGGATGGTGCTTTGGCTCGCCATCGCGGGACTGCTTCAGACCTTGGCGGATTTCTGGACCTGCTGGGGGACTTCATCGTCTACTCCTCAATACCCATTGGCGTAGCAGCTGGGTGGAATGACACGGCCGGTGCTTGGAAAGCAGTTGCGGTCCTCGAAGCCTCCTTTCATATCAACAATTTCGTGTTGTTCTACGTTGCTGCCGTCGCCGAGAAAAGGGTATCAAAAGGTGGAGCCCAAGCCAAAGAGCTGACAAGCGTGATTATGAGGCCTGCGCTAATCGAAGGCATGGAAAGCGGACTGATCTTAACGGCCATGCTGGCTTGGCCAAGGGCGATTGAATGGTGGTGCTGGATCATGGCTAGTCTTGTGGGGGTTGGGATCGCTCAAAGAGTTGCTTGGACTGTGCTGGCGTTGAGCTGCTCTTGGCGGATGAGACCTGATTCCTAATCAAAGACCCGGATGTGGAAAAATTACAGTACAAAGTATTCTAAGGGTAATGTAATAATACCTACGGTATACTAAAAGTCAGTCTTCCTCACTTCCCCACTTCCCCACAATCTAAAACTTGTTGCTCCATTTGCAGTAAACGATCCGAGAACGCAGAGAAGTGGAACTGTTTGATTCTTCTTACTTCGGGCCTCTTGTCGTTTGCACAAGCAAGACTCTACACGAACACCAGAACCTCATATCCTGCGACAAAGGAGGCAGCGGAAAATACAACATGGAAAAGCCTTCTTTGGAGATAGGTGTAAATGCTGAGGCTCTCCAACACGAGGAAACAGTGGAAGTTCGACATGTACAGGGTGATCTCATAAACAGACCCGCCGTGCCCGTATGGCGTATCGTCATATCACTCACACTTCTCTTTTTGAACTACTTTCTTGCGCAATACGACAAATTTATCCTTTCATACTTTCAGACCGAGGTGGTGGCCTCCATAAGTCTATCGCCATCGGCTTATGGTATTCTGTCTGGCTATGCCACCGGTATCGTCTATGCGTTGTTCGCGTTACCCACGGCCTTTATTGCTGATTATACCGGTGCTAGAGTATGGGTTTTAACTGTTGCCGCAATATGGTGGAGCCTCTGTGCGATCTTTCAAGGCTTGAGCCAGAACTTCTGGCAGATCCTGCTGGCACGTATTGGGATGGGCCTTGGCCAGGCACCAGTAGAGGCACTCAGTGTAAGTCTCATCAGTGACTTGATGGGTAAAGAGTACGTTTTTATCGGTGAAAGGTACGTCAGCAGTGCCACATGGAAGGTTGTCCTCCCCTGTGTTTGCTAATTCAGGGTCTAGCATATTGTACGTAGGTGTGTACATTGGCGAAGCAGTTAGCGGCCAGATCGCTGTGGCATTTGCTAGGACAAATACCCCGTGGAATACTGCTTTGATCGCCATTGGAATCGTAGGTATTGTCGTGGCGGTGTTCGTTCGGCTCCTTGTCCAGGAGCCTCTGCGACAGACCTCATTGGTTCAATCTAGGTCTCTAAATCATCTGGGAGAGCATCCTCACTTGACCTCCACTAAATCAAAGCTTGCGTATGCACGCAAAGATCTGGCAGCTACCTTCAGCTATCTTGTACGGATGCGTTCTTTCTGGCTGCTCACACTCTCGGCGTCCTTTCGCCAGCTCTCGGGCAATGTATTTGGATATTATATGCCCACATATCTCTCGAGTCTGTATCCATCCCATCCAGATCTTCTCTCTCGCTATGGAATTATCGTGGGTGTGGTCGGATCTGTCGCTGTTCTTCTTGGAGGGTTTTTGACCTCATATTTCTGGCGGAGGACAAAGATGGTACCTATCTATCTGACCGGAGTTGGTGGTATGGTATCTTCACTCTTCGTTCTTCTAATGATCTTCTCTCGATCTGTTGCTGGAGGCAGTGAGGACAAGGGCGTTAATATACTCTACGGCACCATGAGCGCCGCGTACCTCACCGCAGAGCTCTGGCTAGGCGCATTGAATAGTTTGGTTGTGCTCTTATTACCGCCACGATACAAGACTTTCGGATTAGGGTTATGGGCAGCAATTCAAGTCCTTGTATACTCTGCAGGTCCAGAAATCATTGGGTTGGCTTTAAGGGGCGACACAAGTGGCAGTCCGGCATATATTGCCAGTACAAAAGTCGCCTTGGCCGTAATCATTCCTGCTGGATATTGGGTGGCGGGAGTAGGGTTCTTGTTCGCACTTCCTTTAATAAGACGTGACTTGAATAGAGACTTTGTCCGAAAGAGCTTGGGACTGGGAAGAAAGACTGCTTACGGGATCTTCGCTGTCGTCCTCGGTGGACTGGTGATTGGGCTTTTTGTCGCCAGCCTTGTGTACCGGGCCTGAGAAAATCTCGGGAAAAAATACTCTGGATCGTTCATCGCTAAGCTTTGATGAACGCAGACGTCGCTGCATTTTACGCTAAACCGAAGGTTATCTGCAATGGTGAAGGCTTCGAGGCCAGCCTTTGAAGGAACAGTTGCTAATTTCGAGTTCAAATATGATGGTGCAATAAAAGGCTTCACCGACATTAATAGGCTGATTCTTCAGTGGAAACACATTACAAATGTCAAGGTGTAATGAGACCATACAGCCGATACACTAATAGTATGAAGTAAACATGGTCGAAAGCTCAAATACATATTGCATTGAATCGTATGCCTTCGAGGACGGTTGAAGGAACCATACTAGTCGCAGTATATTCCATGCAATATTGGAATCGCCACTCAGGGTAGACGCGTAGAGACCCCTGAGATACACTGAGTGTGGTTGCATATAGAGAAATGGGAATCGGTTGTAAATTACACGGAGAAAACGCGATTTCCCCTGCAACACCCTTAGTTCCACATTAACTTATTGTCGACTAGAGAGTAAAGAATTCTGTCTCCTGAACTAAGAGATGTGTTTCTTTCTTTGCGCCAAGACTCAAACTCTCGTTGATATGGCGAATCACGAGCGGGGCGAAAGCAAGGCCAATGCACATTGATGCACTGCGATAAATGAGCCAAACCGCTGCGCACGCTTTGAGTGTTTCGGGCTGCAAGAGCTCTCTCAAAGCGCTAGTGCTGAGGGCAACGAAAACACAGGGCGTAAGAGAGAGTCCAAACCACCATGCCCTTGAAAACGTCTCCCATGCCACTAGTCTCAACAAGTTTCGATCGACCGGCTTTCCGAAGCAGAATATGAACCCCTTACCAATAACGACATGAATAAAGATGCAGGTCAAGTGAATTGCGACAGCTCAGAAGAGCATCTGTGGAAGCCAAACGAATGAACCGGTTAGAGTAGGGAATTATTGCGGAGTGAACCTGGAACAATGTATCGAAGAATGTGTGCGATGTCGACGTAGACGCTGTAGAGAGATCGCCGAAACCAGCAGAAGTGGGAACATTCGAAAAGGTTTCATTTGAGGCTTATTCTCCGAACCGGGCGAGTTTGGGTGACTCTCGTCTTTGTATAACTCTTCGCCGTCGATACCAGGTGGCTTGGGAACCTGTCCGTGAATGCGGCCCTTGATCAGTTCACCAAGACTCCCACGGAGTTCCCAATTCTCCCGTCTGCATGCGCTGGTGGCGAAACCCAGCGGGACTGAGAGCTCTACGGCTACGAATGCCGATTGAGCAGATCAGCCACTGATCAACGAGACGGCTGTAAAGATTGTTGGGTTAATCAATTTCGTGGGAAGCAAACAGCTGCTTGGTATTGATTTTCTGCCGATCTTTCATTCTTGAAGGCCAAAGATGTGTTCAAAAGCACGAAGGCTGAATAATGTAGCTGTCAGAAACACGAGGACGCTGTATCAATAGAAAGGTGTCCGGTTCTCGCTTCCGACCGGATTGTGAACGCCGCCAGCGAAAGATTGGACCGTGTAGAAGTGAGGAGGTACCGCACTTTCCTATAGTGATTAGGCAGCATGCCCATCATTACTTCGGAGACTCTTGCTCAAGGAAGTGGGTCATCACTGCTTAAGCCAGGAGACACGGTTTCTCTTTTTTTTATAGGCATACTTGACGACCCTAAAGGGTCAAAACCTAGATTCTTACGTGGTGATTGGTTGATCCATAAGATTCGCACTCAAAATCCTTCAATGATAGGTATGAAACTGATAGATTGATAACTTATTCACGACTAATTCATGTTGCAGATGAAGCACTAATCGGAAGGTCCATAGATGAACGTGTGAAAGTTCAATTGTGAAAAACAATACCCGTTAATCAAAACAGTAGAATTGGTTAATCAAGTACTATAGCTCATCGATTCGAACTCAGAATGAAGACCTGTGTTTCTGGTACTATGGAAGGACCTTTCCCACTAGAAGTACACTAAGCAACTGTACTGTAGCTTGTTTGAGGTATGGGAATGTGGCAAGACACACATCAGTAAAACTAAATTACGTCGGCGAAATCGGCAAGACAGACACATTGTGTCAATATGTCAACGCCTTACGATGTCTCACTGGGAGCACATTCTGAAGACAGACTTGGCGAGGTATATCATTCTTCATAATGCTACGTTAGGTCTGAGCTGGCTAACTGGTATTTCTTATCTACAGCTCCGCACAACCAAGTGCTTCTATCTTGAGAACAATTTTGAACTCTTCCAAGACGTCTCTATTGCCAATTGCAACTACTATAACTCCTGAAGGTCCTATTGTCCGCGATGGTCCTGTCTGCTTGAACAGGAAACGACAATTAGATAGGAGGGACAGGGGAAATAGTGCACCGTCCTCTTTGCGACACGAAAGAAAGTACGAGCATGAGTGCATTGACATGGTCCAAGCAAAAAGCGAGGGAGAACTTTCCATGACCGTCTGAGCTAATTGATAGATACAAGCAAGCAATGATTCTACCCATTCATAACTCAAGCTCTCCAAAGCGGATCAATATATGACGCATCAGTCTTCATGAAAAGCTTGGTAATCCCTTTTCCTTGTCCCAGCGCCACCTGTCTCAGGAGGCGAGTAGTTCCCGATCACTTGACTTTGGCACAATGACTTAGATTACCGCCGCGGAATATCGACGTCTTATACATGCTTCATTGCCATACTGGAACACTTGCGTCAGCAATTAGTCACAATTGAAGTGAACATCATCTCACTATAAGGTGTGCCATCTGAACTGCATTGGTCCCACTGTTATCCATCTCTAGTACAAATGATACGACTTCCATCACCGCACTTGTGACCCTCGCCCCCTTTTACGGGGTCTCAGCTCTCCGGAGAAGGAGCGGTTGGGTGTTGGCGGGGTGGTACCGGCAGGTTGGGGATTCCAAGAATCTATGACGGGTTCCAGGGTGGCAAGGGCTTCGCCGATCGTGATTTGTCGAGGCCCATTGGCATTGTCGATCATGTTTTTAATGGTGTTGTTGCACCCTCGAATGGCGTCTACCTCAAAAGTTGAGTATGATCTGAGGTAAGACATATAGAAATGTTTCGAGTTGGGTTCGAGCCAGTGGAGGTAGACTACGAGTACGACCTGTCGGTGGGACGCCACAATCGAGAAGGACACAGCGTGGGGGTGAAACCAATCGGTCATGGCGAGGGCAACCCTTTTGGAAAAGATGAAAGAGACAAGCTGGATGACAAGCCAAACATGGGACTGGTATTCGCCGTATACGAGTACTTCCAATGTTCCTATCGTTTAGCTGGACTACATCAAGACCAACACAGCTGGTCATAACCCTGTCCTTTGATTGCCGTGTAATGCGCTCGCGCGCTCGCGGATCTTGCCTTTGAGCGTTCTCCGGTGGGAAACCCAAAGATGGAAGTGCTACCGGGAAACCGCAAGGTCCAGTTTCGATTTTCGAATGGCGTTTCAGTCATGTTTTGTGAGTAACCTTGCAAGACATTCATGGTGGTAGCGTTATCCTGGGGTCGTTGTATACCACATTGTTTCAAGCTCTCTACCCATTGAGACGCACATTGCTCGCAGCCTGTCCGCATGGGATTACCAGACAGGGTTGCATTCCAGTTTTTCACCTCATTCGAAGGTGTCTTACGAATATGGCTGGGTGTAATTTGATGGCGAACGAATGTGCTTTGGTGCATCGAAGCAGCAGTCGCCAAACAGAGAGAAATGACTGGACGCTACTCGTACGCAGAGGTGCCGATTTAGCTTACCAACGGAGGCAGCTAGATTAATGTTGCGAGACAAACCAGAAGTACTGGTTCAAACCAATTTCTATGGTCTTGCTCCTTTAGCATGGTCATGCACACATCAACATGGATAACTCGGATATCTCGGATATCTCCACCAACCAGCGTTTAGGAAAACTAGCCCTCATATCATTGGTTACAATTAACGAACACAAGATTTACGACATCAAATATTGAGCACTGGGATACAAAATGCCACCAAAATGAAAGGCCCTGAGTCTCGCTGAACGTGACATGAAGAAAGCAAGAGAAGAAGCCGGTCGATTCCTCGGCCCTGATCCTCCAATATGGAATAGTTTGGGCGCCGACATTCAGCGAGCGAAGGTCGCAAGCTATCTTGAGCATTTACGAGAAACCGACAATCGCTACATTGCTGATAAGCTCCTGCAAGATGAGAATGTCGTGTTCGAGCTTCTACGAACGAGGATCAAGACCATACGTAACAAGAAAGGTTCGAGTCAAAACAAATTTTCATCATCTTCTGTACTTACGCTGTACAACGTTAGGCTCTGCTTCGAGCGCATCTTCACCCACGTTTTCACGAGACGACGCCAAACCTGATTCTAAGATCGTCGAGAATACGAACGATGTGGGTGATCGCCATGAGGGTGAACAGAACGGCACATTAGATACAAGCTAGCGGGCATCATGCATTCAGGTTGAGTGTGTGAAGCATTTGATTATCAAGGTGACGTCATCTACGAGCTGAGGGCCGCGTGAACCTAGCCATCGTTTGCTACTATTCTCAGTTCACAAATGTCGTTCTACATGAGGCAATGACGAATATTGTTCCCGAACCCTCGCTCTTCTTCTTTCGTCAGTGTTAACCCTTTAAATTCTCAGCTCATGAATTTAAAAGATTTGTTTGATTTATCAGACAGTCATCATTCAAAACAGAAAGAAGCATTTCAACTAAGTGTCTTACAGACCTGTTTCGTTTTCTCAAAGATTCTAGTGAGTTGTTGAGTATGAATTAATCAATCAACATCTAAATACATTGTGATAACTGAGATTTCAAGACGTGAAGTGATCAAGATATTGCTATGTAAGATTGAGTTGATTGAAAGATATGACTAAAGTGACTTTAATGTAGTACTAGCTGAACAGATCTCTTCATTCTCGAATAATCATCTTTAATCATTAAATAAATCAATTAATTGATTATAAGATCAAAAAACTAATTATTCAAAATGATCTTTGTATCACAACTGCACTACTATGAAAATCAAATGAACATACAAATACTAGTTAAATGTAATAATAACAGCATTAATTAATGTAGAAATGTCAAATAATGTGAATTATAATATATATTTAATATTATAACAATATTAATCAATTTCTTTACATGCAGAATGTTTACATAAGACAAAGAAAAACATAAAAGTATAAGTGAAAGCTTGTTTATAATTTCTTTATTAACATAAAAGCTTTGCTCTTTGAATTGCATAAGCTGCTTAATTCAAAGATATTCATAGAACATTTACAACAGTAAGAGCAATTATAAAAGCAGTTCATTTCTTTTTATTCTTGAATCAATATATATAACAAGATTTTTTTCAATTTAAAGCTATGAATTCTTAAAATATAAACATGAAATATTGTGAAAAGTTCTTATCACAGCACATTGAATTTTATTCTTCTTTCTTCTTTCATGTGACATGCTTTTAATCTTGATGCTTTCTCAGTATAACACTTGTTTTATCTGTATATATCATATGATCTCAGTTTTTTGTTGTAAGATAATGTCATGATGTCAAATCATTAACTTGATTTAAAACATAAATTGTCAATATTTTAAATAATCTTGATTCATTGAATTTGTTTTGCAGTTCAATGAATCAAGTCATCAATCTAGTCATCATCATTTTAATTTAGTCTCAGCAATTCTGTTTTGATCATCTCAGTCATGTACATAAACTTCTGCAATTTTAAGTCAATAAAACTATTGTTTAGTCTTGATTCTACTTAATTCATGTATATAAAAGTCAAGTTCTCATTCTTTTCTTTCACTTTTTGTCTTTCATTTTATACATTATTTGATGTATTATCTTGTATTTAGATTCTATCAAAGTAATAATAATATCAATCTTTTATATTAATAGTATTTCTAGTTTAGCTCAGTTTTTGACATTATGAAAAATCTACACTTTCTGCAACATTTTCATATATTGAAATCTTGTTTAGTTATTCTTTTGCTTAAATGAAGTCACTTCACAATTTCTTGATCAACGATGAGTGTGCTGTTGAACAGTTTACTCAAAGTATGATTGAAAATTCAGTTGAGATCTTTCGCGTAATGCAAGAGCTTTAAAATCAAGTTCAACAACATGATGTTATTATTTTGTTTTCATTCATCATTTTCAGTTTTTCAGTTTATATAAAATTGAATTCTCAGTCTTTTGTGATAATAACTCAAATTGTTACACAAATCTTAAACAATCAATCTCTTTTTATCATTTACTTTTTTGTGAACTTTGTCATTGTCTTTATTACTTCTAAATTCAAGAAGCTTCTTGACATATTTGAATATAAAAGAAACAAAGATTAATTGAATGCATGAGAGCAGAGTTTGATACAGCGCATGAACATAAATGATGATCATTACTTCTTTTATTGAGTCAAGATCATCTATGTTAAGTCATGATTTATCATAAATAAGAAGACTTACAATTTAATGAGTCAATATTGAGTTAATGATCTTTGTATCATTTTCATCTTTGCAGATTAACAACATAAGTTGCATCATTGCTGCAACAACTTTTTCAAGACAAAAGATGTTCATTTATATCTTTGCAAAACTTTGAAGCAAAATATGAATAACTTTGTTGACTATTACAATTTCTTTTATCAAAAGAAAGAACATTCTTTGATGAAAAATTTCTTGTTGATTGACTGTTTGAAGTGCAATGTCAATTATTTCACTTAAGTCATCATTTTTTTCTAATGAAATCTTGATGAAATTCAATCATTTATTTTTTATCAATGAGTTCAAGCATTTTTTAACATTGATGAAGAGCTTCAGCAGCTTAAGCATCATTAATCTCACTTTATCTTTATTATTGTTTTATTCATCAAAGTCAAGAGCATCTTTGCATTGACTAGTAATTTTTTGAGTTCAAAGATCATCATCTTTGTGACTGTTGTTTCAACAATGTTTTCATTTCTTTCTTTTTCATTTCTTGATAAGTTAATGAATTTAAACTTCATCATTATCATCATTCAAAATAAAACTTTGATCATTTCTGAAATCAAGAAAATTTGCAACAAGTGAAAGTTATGTTACTATTGCAAATTGCAACATTCAAGCAAAATTGCTAAAGAATGCTCAAATAAGAAGTTCTTCACTTTGCATATCATGAATGTTTATGATAATGACATCATCAGTATAAATGAAGAAGTCTCGCTGTTTGCAAGAAAAGTTTAGTCTTTGAACTAAGTTGCGCTCAGAAATCTGTATACATATTATCTTGTTTACTAGTCTCAATCTTTTCATTCTCACTTCAATCATATAGAAAGTTTTCTGCTAAATTTATCTTAAAACTCTTTGAATTCAATTTGACATTCAAAGATAATCACATGATAATATTTTGTATTCTACATTAAGTTCAATCTAAAGTTCTCACTTTTGCTTTGATTGATAGTGAAGTTTTTGCTTATGTTTTTATGAATAAATTCTTCATGCAACAACATCATTTTCTCTTGCATCAATTAACTCACTCTTGCAAACTTCAAGAATTTAATGATCAAGTTGCTTTAATTAATAACATTACTTATGTTGTTGAAATCACAATAATTCTCAATGAACATGTCAAAAGACTATTCTTTTATGTCATTGAATTAAGTCAATACTTCATCATCATGAGTTTATCATGACTTCATTATCACGTCATTGATGTCAATTTTGAACACAATATTCTCATTTTATCTTTCTTCTTTTATCATAATTATTATTGTTAATTTCTCATCAAGATTTATGATTTTAATCAACAAGAAGAAAATTTCTCACTTAAAGTTAACAAAGTAACTTTTCTTCAATCTCGCTCTCAATTCACTTACAAGAAGCAACTCAGTTCATAAATCACTTACAAGAAGCAATTCAGTTTACAGATTATTTACAAGAAACAATTCAGCATTCAATTCACTTATGTTATGAGCATGCTCAGTCTTCTACTGAGATACATGTTCTTGAAGCAAGTCTAGACTTTATTAAGTTTAATGCTCTTCTTTCTTCTATATATATAGTCTTTGCATCTTGATAAATCTTGCTCTTTAGCTTTGAATTTTCATTTATCTGATTTACTCTTCATTTATCTGTATTTTTATGACTTGCTCTAAACATGATTCTAACATTATTCAAAGCTTCATACATATCACATGATAGTGATTCACTTTCTAGTTGAGTTGATTTTTGCAGCTCTATGATCAAAAGCAAAAGCTTTGCTACATGCATGTAGTAAACATGAAACAGAAGACAACAGTTGATCTCTATCTCAAATGAGTAATAATACTTAAAGCTGAGTATCATTGTTTTTGAAGAGAAAATTAAGCGAGAACTTGAAAACAGAGAACTCAATATCATTGTTTTCAAAGATTGAGTATCATTTTACTTTCTTGATCAATTTTCTTCAAACTTTCAGATCTTATTTCTTTCAATCAACTGTATTCATGAACATAATATTGAACTCAAAAACATTAAACTGCATTTTTAGAAAAATGTTGAACATTGAGATTTTAAAGAGTTTTGCTAGCGCGAATCAGTTTGAACATCAAAATCATCAATTTTCTTCGCTTGAATTGATTTATGCGTGCTGACTATCTCACATACTTTGAAAGACATAATTGTAGCTCTGAATTAACTGAATTCAATGCTTTCAAAATAAGTAAAAAATATTGAGATTTGACCTAGAAAATGAGGTTGAAGAGATTCATTATGCTGATTGACTGATTTCTCGCCTGTCATCATCTTTCTTCACTTGAATCAACATATGCACAATGACTATCTGACATACTTTGAAAGACATAATTCTAGCTCTGAATCAGATGAGTTCAAATCTTTAAAAATAATGGAAAAATATTCAGATTTGATCTAGTAATTGAGGTTGAAAAGATTCACTGCGCTGAATGATTGCTCATCTAGTAATAATTCTTTTCTCGCTTGAATCAACATATGTGCAATAATTATCTGACATACTTTGAAAAACATAATTGTAGCTCTGATTGAGCTGAATTCAATGCTTCAGAAATAATTGAAAAATATTGAGATTTAATCTAGTAAATGAGATTGAGAAGATTGATGTCTTGAAGTCTATCTGTTTTCATCTATGTTCAGTTCTAGCAGCAGTGATCAGCTTTAACAGCAGTGTAGTTGAGAAGTCTTTATTAATTTGAGTTATCTTTTCTCAATGTGCTCATCGAAAAATTTGATGAGAAAGCATCTACTAAATAATAGAAGTTTTCTCAATGCGCTTGTCAAGAAATATAATGAGAAAGCATCTACTAAATAATAAAGATTTTCTCAATGTCTCAAGAAATGACTTGACATCAATCATGATCAAAGTCAGTGTCAAGTTTCAAACATCGATAACTGAGAAAGCACTCACTAAATAGTAGAGGTTTTCTCAATGACAATGCACTCGTCGAAGAACACAATTCGATGAGAAAGCACATAGTAAATAATAAAGATGTTTTCAGTAAGAGCAAATTGAGTTCATAATCGTGTTTTCAAAGAAAATCGAGCTCGTCAAGAAATAGAATGAGAAAGCACATAGTAAATAATAAAGGTTTTCTCAATGACAATGCGCTCATCGAGAAAGCAAATAGTAAATAATAGAGGTTTTCTCAATGACAATGCGCTCGTCAAGAAATAGAATGAACTCGATGAGAAAGCACATAGTAAATGATAAGAGTTTTCTCAGTAAGAGAGAGTTGAGTTCATGCATGTTTTCAAAGAAAATCGAGCAATAGAATGAGAAAGCACATAGTAAATGATAGAGATTTTCTCAGTAAGAGCGAATTGAGTCTGTAATCATGTTTTCAAAGAAAATCGAGTTCGTCAGGAAATAAAATGAGAAAGCACATAGTAAATGGTAGAAATTTCCTCAGTAAGAGCGAGTTGAGTTCATAATCATGTTTTCAAAGAAAATCGATTTCGTCAGAAAATAGAATGAAAAAGCACATAGTAAATGATAGAGATTTTCTATTTCAAATGAGTAATGATACTCAGCTCTGAGTATCATTGTTTTTAAAGAGAAAATTAAACGAGAACTTGAAAACAGAGAGTTTGATATCATTGTTTTCAAAGACTGAGTATCATTTAACTTTCTGAGTCGATTTTCTTCAAACTTTCAGATCTTATTTCTTTCAGTCAGCTGTATTCATGAACATAATATTGAACTCAACAACATCAAACTGCATTTTTAGAAAAATGTTGAACATTGAGATTTTAGAGAATTTTGCTAACGCGAATCAGTTTGAACATCAAAATCATCAATTTCCCTCGCTTGAATTGATTTATGCACGCTGACTATCTTACATACTTTGAGAGATATAATTGTAGCTCTGAATTAGCTGAATTCAATGCTTTCAAAATAAGTAAAAAATATTGAGATTTGATCTAGAAAATGAGATTGAGAAGATTCATTGCGCTGATTGACTGATTTCTCGCCTGCCATCATCTTTTCTCACTTGAATCAACATATGTGCAATGACTATCTGATATACTTTGAAAGGCATAATTCTAGCTCTGAATCAGATGAGTTCAAATCTTCAAAAATAATGGAAAAATATCAAGGTTTAACTCAGCAATCGAGGTTGAAGATATCTACTGCATGAAGTGATTGATTTGTCATATGCTCTCATCTGTTACCATCTTTTCTCGTTTGAATCAATTCATATGCACTGACTATTTTCATAGTTGCAGCACACTCTCATTAGCTTTAAGCTGACATAAAAGTTTAAAAAAATAAAATGAAATAGATTGTCTTCTTTTGACAGAAATCTGAAAAGAGAAGACAATTTTAATAATCATTATAGAACTTGAACTTACATCTTGAAATTTTTGACTTCATACTCTATCATTGAGCTAAATGATCTGATGTAGAAATTCGAACTTATTTTAACACATGAACTACGCTGAATATTTCATCTTATGAAAACATATGCACTCTGACTACTCTTCATACTTTGAAAAACATCATTATAGTTCTGAATCAGCTGAATTCAATGCTTTAATAATCATCAAAAAATATCAAGATTAGATTTAGTAATTGAGATTGAAAATATCTGAAGCTTTGACTGATTGACTACTCATCTGTCACTCTTTTCTCACTCGATTCAATTAATGCACACTCACTATTGTACATACTTTGAGAGACATAATCATCGTTCTGAATGAGCGAAATTTCATGCTTCAAGAATCATTGAAAACTAAACAGAGATAACTTTAATTCTTGAAGAAAGAAGAGTGCATGATTCAAAGTTCAATTTTGATCTTTGAATCTTAATCATTGCAAACTTTGCGTCGCATCATATTGAAGCCTGAATTCGTGCGAATTCAACGAGCTCATCGATTCGAATTCTCAACGATTGCATCGAAAAATATGGCTGAAAACGTGCTCAAGAACTCTATTTTCGAAAAAAGTTGACAAGAACGACTGATTGCTAGCGCAGTCTTCATTTCATCATTGAATCTTTGAACTTTTTGATGTTTTCACCTCAATCTCACTTGTTCAGTCAGCTTCAACAGTCACAATCTTTCACATCTACTTAACAGCAGTTTCTTCAAGCTTAAGCTTAATCTTTATTTGATGAATATCTTGAACACGTCGTGAAGAGTCTTTCAATCATGAGAAGCAGATCGTTACATTCATTGCATCATCTAACATGTTAAAGTTTCATGTTTACTCAATTGCAGATTCTTTGAGCTTGAATCTTGTTCTTCTTTGATGAACATCTTGAACATAGTCATGTTTAGATTCAATCATATAGATGTTTCGTCAATCTTTCATATCTACATAACAGCAGTTTCTTGATGCTTGAACTCAGTCTTCATTTGATGAATACTTTGAACGCAGCTATGTTTAGATTCAGTCATGTTGAAGTTTCACTAATCTTCTTAAAATTACACAACAGCAGTTCTTTCATGCTTGAATGCAGTCTTTATTTGATGAATACTTTGAACGCAGCTATGTTTAGATTCAGTCATGTCGAAGTTTCGCTAATCTTCTTAAAGTTACTCGATTGCAGTTTCTTTAAGCTTGAACACAATTCTCATTTGATGAATATCTTGAACGCAACTATGTTGAAGTTTCTCTAACAACGCAGTCATTTCATCTATTGAAGAAGATTATCGATTTCATCAGATCTCATTCAGTAAATCACAAGTGACTTTTAGAACAGAAAGTTACATTGAGCATTCTCAATCATTAATACTTGAATACATGAAAAGAAAGATACTGAGTAACTATTATGCTGAATGATTATGATGAGTGACTCTTATGCTGAATAACTATTACGCTGAGTGATTAAAATGACTAACATGCTGCATAGATTTACGTCAAGTGTTCTCATTTATCAATACTTGAATACTTGAAAAGAGAAGACAATTCTATTCAATGCATACTTCATTGATGCATGATTGTCTACAGACTTAAGTCAACTGTTTTCAAAGAAAGTCATCAAACTAGATGACATCTTAGACTTTTCATTCATCGATACTTGAATACTTGAAAAGAGAAAACAATTCTATTCAATGCATACTTCATTGATGCATGATCATCTGCAAGCTCAAGTCAACTATTTTCAGAGAAAGTCATCAGAGCTAAATGACATGATCTGAGTCGTATGAAGAATGTTTGATCAAAAGTCATGAAGAGTGTTTGATTGAAAGTCATGAAGAAAGCTCGATCGAGAATCATGAAGAGTGCTCAAACTATGCTGAATGATTATTATACTGAGTGATTATTTGTGTTGAGATCGTGTTTAAATCATTCAATTAAAGAGACTCAAGATTGATATGTATGTATTGCTCTTTAAAGATAACTATAACAAGACATTAAGAATACAGAAGAGAAAGAGTGCAAACTCTTTTATAAATAATGACTTGAGACTGCGTTAGACTCAATACAGATGTGATGTAATATGTCAGATGTGTTTGTTTAAAAGAATGATGAAAGAGATGAATGAAGAAAGTGCTGAACAACAAAAAGAAGTGCTGAGAATGACTTGAAGAATTCAATAGAGATGCGCTAGGTTCAAACTAAGCATAGCATCATCTGAACTCTGATTGATTCAGACATGTTCATAACATTATTCTTTTCTTTGAACATTCATGTTTGCATGAATAGAAAAGAAATAAGAGCAAAAAATTCATCATGTTTTCAATTTAGTGTGACTTATTCAAGTATAGCTTGTGAAATTCATTCAGAACTTTCTTCAAGTCATTGAATTTTTCTTTATTGACATAATATCATTCATCATCATGATCTATCTTGATTCATTTGATCTTGTATTGTAGTCTTTCTTTATATCATCTGAAGTTCAATATATCATCTACTTTTCAGTGCTTTTCATTCTCTTCAATGATTAATGATCTAGAAGACTCAGAATGTTGTCTTGATAAAGAGTCATTTGATGAAGATCATAGATACTTCAAGCTGAATATTGAATGTATATGCTTCATGCTTTTAGATAGTTGAAGACGATAGAAGGTTTCAACTTTGACTGTGATTGAATAAAGATTGAGCTGCTTGTCTTTCAAATTCTTGCATGATTTAATAATTTTGATGTTTTCAAAGACTAATCAAACTTGATCATCTACTTCATAGATGACGTCTCGTCTATGCTTGTTCATCTGAGCTTCAATGATTTGCTTGATCTTTTTCAATTGTTGATGATTGAAGATAAGAAGTTCGCTCATTTAAATGACAATGTCATTGATCTTTCTAGCTTCAATACGTTAACGAGTCATTTTGTAATCAGTCGTATCTGAATCGAAACTCATTCGAGAGTGAAAGTCTTTATTGAAGTAGAAAGAAATCATTAAGATAGTTAAGAACGTATTGAAATTATCACTGAATTTCATCATTGAAAGTTATTTAGCTCAGTCATTCTGCATGTAATTGCAGTAGATTCAAAGTTTGCATTCAACATCTTGATTAACTTATTTCAACTGATCATCAATCTTTGAATGATAAACTGTTGATAAATTGACTTTGATCTTCAGTCGTTTGCAAAGACTTTGTCACATGATTAATATGAACTGAAAGTCTCTATTCAAAACGATAGAACTGAATAAATCATGAAGTCGATAAACGTTTCATAGCATGATTCATACTGTTTCTTTGATTGAGATGTCACTGTCTTCTTAATGACAGAAAACATAGTGACATTCTTTGAAAAGATGACATATGATCATGCAAATGACGTTATAGTTTTTTGATAAAGATAGTTCAGTAATGAAGTTCATAGCTATATCTTGTCAACACTGCTGAGAAATTGATAAAGATTGAAGCAAATCATTTGTATCATCTTAAGATGCTTTGCTTCGCTGACAGACATGACAGTTTCGAATGTATTGTCGAATAGTTGCTCGATGATCTGATCAATAGTAGAAGCGTTGAACTAAATCAATCGTTCATCTAATGTCAGAGTGCAAGATTAATGATTGATCGTGAATATCTTGAAGCAATTTTAGGGTTAGGGTTAGGGTTAGGGTTAGGGTTAGGGTTAGGGTTAGGGTTAGGGTTAGGGTTAGGGTTAGGGTTAGGGTTAGGGTTAGGGTTAGGGTTAGGGTTAGGGTTAGGGTTAGGGTTAGGG
>JAABUL010003362.1_pt1 | contig 23879 bp, 30 predicted proteins | sample 5559151 | NCBI WGS metagenome assembly JAABUL01 (sample SAMN10711876, study PRJNA513368) | rock metagenome | isolation source: Antarctica rocks | place: Antarctica: Victoria Land, Pudding Butte sud | reverse complement strand
GAGAGGAGGAGGTGGGGGATTTGAGTGGGGGGGAGAGGGAGAGGTTGAGATTTGATCGGGAGGGGGGGTTGGGGGGGAAGAGGGGTGGGGTGTGAGTTGGCATGCAAGAGGGGTGGGAAGGATTAGAAGGATTTATAGGGGGTTCGAAACGGAGATAGAGTTGTTATGGACTGGAGCTTGCGTGCCCATGCAATAGAGGGCTGATACTAATACCTGGCATACATCGATTTATGAAGCGCGCTAAATGAGCTCATAAAACTAGTGTCTTGGCATGCAGCTCAGTAAGGTAAAATTTCTGCTGCCTGTGAATGAAGTATAATAAAATGAAGTGTAATACATGCCGCATGGTTGGCTTACATGCTGAAAATCGAGATATGCTGAGCAACAGTATGCTGATCAGCGCAGAAGCTCTCCAGCTGCTGACGCACTCCGACACACCCTTTGTTCTTTACCTCACCACGTGCTGGGCACATTCCTCGCCTGCCGATTTCATTTCCACCCAACCCATACGCTACAGCCGAATGCGGCCCTGAAAGATGGCTTGCTACCTTCTTTGTTTGATCAAGTTCAGCTTGCGTACAAGCCCCATTGGGCTCCAGCACCTTCTCATCTCACTTTTACGTACTTCGATTCCCAATGACGATCAAGACTGTATAGGCTGAAAACCTTGATTTATCATTCGGTCTTCAAGTGATGATGGACGAGACAGAACGACAACCACCAGCCACATACAATGCACACGAGCCCGGCGATACACCAGGGTCTGCCAACGACGAGACACCTACGGTTCCGAACATCGCGAGTAGCTCCACGATCTCGATTGACTCAAGGACTTCTACTCTAAAGTATGACCAGGAACCATTCGACCAGTATCAAACTCGAGTCAACAAGCTATGTCTTCTACTTTGGCCCAGCGCGCCTCAAATTGGACCTCGCAGGCATACCGTGAGCGGTGGCGGAGCCAAAGCTCGTATTCTTGATGCAGTGAAGGTAAAGAAGTGGCGTCGCCTCCACTCTTATACTTCGGAAAATGTATACACCATCGAACGACTGAATGGCGGAACTTACAATCGAATAGTCGGCATAAGTGTCGACAACGTTGGTACTAAGGAGCAAAGACGCGTTATACTGAGGGTGCCCCGCGCAAATATGGCAGAATTCTCGTACATTGAGCGCGAAGTCGCTATCATGCGATTCATCCGCCAGAAGACCGCTCTCCCAGTGGCAGAGATTGTCAGCTTCGACCCTACGAACAACAATCCTCTTGATAGTGGCTACGTGATTCAAAGCCGATTGCCCGGCGTTCCTCTCCATACAGTCTGGGATGTTCTCACGCACGGACAACGATGTAATATCGCGAAAGACGTGGGCAAAATAATGCTCGCCTTGCAGGAGGTGAAGCATTCTTTTCCGGGTCTTGTGGAATCCTGCCCCGAAGGAGTTGAAGACCAAAAAGTCGTTGTGCGCCCATTCGACATTGTGTCTCCGCATGACATTGATTGGAAGCGAAAGATTTCCAAGACAGTGTCTGACGAGGAAGTTGATACAACGACCGACGGTACTCTCCAGTGGTTCGGAACCCAGTTTGGGCGCTGGTTGGCTCACGAGCTGCTTGCGGATCCCTCGGCAATTCTCTACTGGGACTATCAAATTCGTTTCGTGGAAGTGGCCAAGCAAATGAATGCGCTCGGCTTTCTAGGGGACGGTCAGAATTGTCTAAGCCATTTCGATCTTGCGGCCCGCAATATTCTGGTGCAAATTATTCCCGATGGCTCACTGGCGATATCTGGTATCGTCGATTGGGATAGTGCGGTGTTCGCGCCAACTTTCGTCTCATGTACTCCTCCTTCTTGGCTTTGGACCAACATAGGACTATACGATGCGGAAGAGAGTGGGGCAAATGACACACCTACAACGCCAGAGCAGGAGGAAATCAAAGAAATATTCGACGAGGTTGTTGGCTTTGATTGGACCTGGCTGGCTTATCAGCCAGGATCCCGGTTAGCAAGGGATTTGTTCCACTTTGCGCAGCGTGGCCTTCCTGATGGCGTAGCTAGCACGAAAGCTGACAGGTTCCTGAAAGAGTGGGCAGCACTGTATGATATACTGCTGCATCCCAAGGAAGAGGACGAGAACGGCGAACAGGAAGCCGACGTGGACATGGATGAAGCAGACAGCGCTGTCAGATATGCTGGGTTGGATGCAGAGGTCCACTAATGATGTTGCTCCCAACTGCTTAAATGTGGCCTTGATAGCTCTTTCGTGAGCTCCTATCGTCAACATGCCCTTGTGCTAGGTTTGAAAGAACAGGAACCTCTTCCCGGAAATGGAGAAGGGGCCCGTTGCGGCATACGTGCTTTTTTTGCATGCGGTGGAGGCCTCTTCTGCGTTTTTTCATTATCCCAGATTCAAGACAAAGCGGAAGGACGTCTATTCATCTTACTAAAAAATATCTCATCCTTGCATTATCATGTCCCGAATCTATGTTTGTCTTATCACTTCTTCCACGCAGCTTGACCTCCTAAATATATACGCCGCTTGAAAGACTTTAGCATCATAATGCCTCAGCCGCCAGGTACCGGGACGACCCATCATTGCCCTGGTGCAAAAGTGAGTATCTATGTTAAGATGGGGCCCTGTATGTTCAGACGCGGGTGCTGTCTTACGCATCAGCTTCAATGCCCAGAGCCACTATGCAAAGGCTGGGTATACATGAACCAGAACTCGTGCCTAAAATGCGGTAAGCGTGCCATGGTGAGCTTGTCTTATCATCCACTTAACATTACGTGCTAATAAAGAAAAAGGAAAACGGAAAGAGAGCAAATGCAGCTGAAGACCAGGCCCAAGCAAGACGAATGCATCAATTGAATCAAGAGCGTGCGCAGGCATCTCGTAAGAAGGGGCAGAACCCACTGAATGCGGGAAGACGATAAGTCGAGCCTTTGGACTGCATTAGTCTACGTACTGGTTACGTTCTTTGTAAGTATTGATCTCGTCCTTGGCGTTCTTCTCCTTACTGAAATCATGAAAGCTTCATTGGCCTCATTATCATCCTCCCACCCCTCATTTCGAAGTGGTCATCCTATAGACTCCCCATACCGGAGTAATATATCTACATCAAAACAATACGATTGGTTCTTAGCTATAGAAAGAGGGTCTAATATCTATACATCATCAGCATAGTGTGTTGCGTTGAACTGATTATGCGACGCCAGATTACAAAGACAGTAGTAAAGACAACCCGGGATTACGATAGCCTACGTAACAATCATTGAATCGCATAAGCAAGGCGAAGAGTTTAGCCATCTATCGTCTATCTTGTACCTCAAGGGTTTGCAAGAAGTGTATCTTGAACAATTTTGATTTGTGGGGGGCATTATGGCAAATGAACAAGCACTATGAATACCACCAGACTCAGGCGACGCCGAAAATCACCACACCGAAAGATAGGAAGCGCCGCGAAATGTCTTGCTTCCAGTTTTAATGTCGGCGTTAGTAGCTATCCGCGCTGAGGAGATGGATATGATATCAAACATTTTCCCGAAACTTACCAACCTTTGGTACTGCGATACCGGCATCTGCTTTCCAAGGGTCTTTGTCTTCTCGGCCGCCTCGAACACCACTGTCCTGCTGCCTATGGCTTCGACCCTTTCGGGCGCTTTGGGCAATAAGCTACGCGTATGCGGTCTCGTAGCGCTCATCGACGGACTCTGAATCCCGACGCTCATATCGTTCGTTTCGCCCTCGTGGTCCGTACCGCTCATTGGCTTCGATCTCGGCTAGGGTGGCCCGTTGAGCGTCTGAATTTCGTACATGCTGGCGCTTGGGCTGTTGGTGGACTTCGGCCCTTAGATGGTCGACGTAGCCACGTGGATCTTGTTTCTGGAGCCTCTTGCCGCTGCCTTCGGGCTTGGTACCTTGGCGCGCACGGTCCGAGAGACGTTTCCTCCCTCGCTCATGCTCTTCCTTGTTACCAACCCAGGCGCCGTAAATCCATTCCGACGATGGTGGATGGTGCACGGTGAATTGTGGAGTAGGTTTCTTCGGTTTCCGGGACTCAGCACAGTTGAATAGCCCCATATCTTCTCCTAATTTGGATTCTTGTTGGTTTGTAAGTGGTATATATTTGACGATATGAAAGCTGGAGGCGTAGACTTGATGCTATGAAGGCAAGTCGTATAATGCGCTGGGAGCAGATTCCGGAACTTTAAGCAAGTAAGAGGGGAAGGAGTACTTCGGAGGATAAGAAAGTACAATGCCTTGTTCAACGCCTTTGTCCTTCAAATCACTCGAGTTCTTCACAATGCAACCCTCTACAATGCGTTGTCTTCTAGTCATACTTTTCTTTATGGTCATTGTGTCTCCCTCTACCGATTTTCGAAGTACTGTTGATATCATGACCATGCTCATTGTGGGCCGTCTAGCCTGATGATCTCATGGTTTGCGTGACGTCCCTATCGTCGTCTTACGTTATTCAGTCGATTTTCATCTCGAGCATCTTGGCAAAAGAACCATCAACGTGGCTCACAATACACCAAGCCATGGAGAGCTGCACTGAGACTAATCGTTCCCATAACGGAGCGACCATCCTCTGTTCCACCAGAGGCTCGGCAATATCCCATCGATCAGAACAGAATGGCCGGTTACACTTAATGGTTACCCAGATCAAGCAGCGCTACGTTCACGTTTTCGAAACGCTGGAATGCATCAGGTGTCAGTTCATCCTATATGCTGCCATGATTTTATCACAGCTTTGGATCCTGGATCAACTCAAACAATCCATTACCATCGGAATCCGGCCGAGAATGACTCCTGTCGGATGCCAGCAATACGTGTACCAGGTTAGCTTCCTAGTAGGCCAGCTGAAACAGACATTGACTTGTGAATCGCGCATGAGGATTATCTGCCGTACTGCCTGTGGTATAGTCAATTTCTGGGTGCAAAAACATTCCTCCATTCTACGGGAGTATTATGCTGCCGCGGTTGCTGATCTCGATGTTGCGCCAGGCCCGACTAGCAGCTTTCCGCCGATGTTAGGAGATGCAGAAGAAGAATTGGAGATCGCACAAGACATGGCTGACAAAGAAGACTGTGCCAATTATCTTGCTCGCTGGGGCGGAAAGGCCAGCCATAATTTGACAGTGGAAGACATGCCCGGGAGAAAATGGTGTATCCAGTACATCATCAGTAGGCGGATGAGGGACAGGTGGTGTCAGGATGAGGATTTGTGGCGCGACGAGCAGTATCCGCAACGGACACCCGAAAACAATTCCATCCGAGGCAAGGAGTGGTGGGACCAACGAATGCAAAGTGCTAATTAGCTACATCAGGGGGGACATAGGGGATTTTCCTACTAGATCACTGACAAGTATCTTTCAATAACTTCGACTAGATGAAAGGCTGACATGATTACAAAGACACTTTCACAATCGTTTGAAACCCCGGTCGCAGCTCAAACCAGCTTATTGACCTCGGCCCGCTGGATTGTCTTTGCCGAAGTGCAAACAATGGCCTTTAACAAATGTCCCTTGTCTGCGGTGATCGACAAACCACTTTGTTGGAATAAGGACATCGATACAAAGTACAGGAAGGTCAGCCCTTCACATCATCTGTTGTGTCATTCGAAATCAATAGCTCTTCAATCATCCACACATTCTAAGCCATAGCATCATTACTACGAATTCTCCAAGTCTTCAGGGAACCCAATCGAACCCATCACAGTCGGCCCACATAGCCAAACATGTCAGTACACACGACCGATAGCATGTCGTCTAACGCAAGCGATCACAATCACGACAGCGGACTTGAAGAAGGGGAGATACCCTGTTTCCAAAGCGCCTCCGATTTTCACGACCAGCTTCCGGAGGTCGTTCTAGGAAGTCTCCCAGAAGAAGATCGATCCTGTAGCATCTGCCAAGAGCCGTACGGTACCGGAGAGGTACCCGAAACGATACTGATACTTCCTTGTAAGCACATGTTCGGCTCTGCCTGTATCCACCACTGGCTAGCCTTGTCTAACAAGAACACCTGTCCCCTCTGCAGGACCGTCTTCTTCGAGATCGATGCCGACGAAAGTTACGAAGCTCAACGGGATATCAGGAACCTTTCAATGACTGGCACTTACGGCAACTTCTTCAGTGTCTTCATCATGGCTGAGCGTCTCATCCAAGCCTTCCCTACTCTGCTGAGGGTGAATCGAGCCTCGTGGAACGGACAAGGCCCGCTAGAGTCAAGGGTAGGGGGCATCACCATATCTCGTGGAAGCTATACCCTCGCCTCGGTGCAGCTGTGGGAACTCTTCGTGGAGATCTCGCGGGCCCGTTTTCGTATACCTCCGCAATATATCGATAGTCTCGGCTCTCTTATGGGACGCTTGGCACATGACTTGCGAGAGCCTCTGCAGGAGATGAGAGTTACAATGTTGTGGTCCGCGCAGGGGCTACCGACACGTGTGCTGTGCGATCCGGAGTTTCGAGGGATGGTCATGATTTCACTGAATCGTATGGTAAACGCCGAGGAGAGGTGGGTGATGAGCGGCTCTTCGGCTCGTACTGAGATCCAAAGATTTGTCCTAGACCGGAGAGCTCAAGATCATCCTGGGAGACTTAATATGATTAATCAATCTAGAGCACATTTTGGGTAGGCCAAGGAACTGTAGGATGGGTTGAAGGCATTATTCTGTGCTTGGTCGAGAGATCAAATGATAGCGAATAATATCTATTTATTTTATGCATATGACTGCAAGAAATCTTCCGGTCTACTGTTCTATTTGGCTACAAAATATGTTATTAATTTTAGAAAGACAGACCATCGGGCTACCTCAGCTTCAAATTACTGATGCACTAGGATGCCAGGTCTGGGTATTAAGGGGACTATCAATCTACCTAAGGAGTTAAAATATATCAGAAGAGTAACACTTAAGCCAAGTCTCATGAGATACCGCCAATTTTTTCCCGGGTTAACAGACTCTGCTACCAAATATGGGATCTCGGAGTGTGTACGGTGGTTCTGAATCCACAAGATGTTCTCAAATAAATTTTGTTTGTCTCTCCAAAACCCTCGGGAGAGCAGCATCTGTCGCACTAGAATCGTCAACTGTAAATCATACGACGTCATACGCCAGCACATCAAACACCTATCCCAACTACCCTCTCTTCAACCCACTCCACCTAATCATGTCCACTCATCCCTTCCCTGAATCTCCCCCACTCATCACCTCCCCTTCCCCCCTCCTCTATCTTTTCCTCACATCTCCCATCCTCCCCCATAATCTCTCTATCCACAATTAGCATTAGCACAAATGCTGCGATGCATACCATGATAGTGTAGTAGACGCATTTGTATAGGGGTGAGGGTTCAAATTCGGTGCTGAAATGGTATGTGCTTTTTGGGATTTGGTGTGTGGGGTGTTGGGGGTGCATTGGTGGGAGTTGGGGTGTGGGAGATTTGGGGGTTGTGGGTGGGGGAGGAAGAATGGGTTTTGGGGTGGAGATAGTGTGTGGGATTGGGATTGGTGAGAGGAGGTGGATTTTATAGGGGTTAGGTTGGTCTTTTTGAATGGGGTTTGTAGGGGCATGATGGATGTAGTGTTGTAGATGGGCTTGTTGAGGGATGGCTTTGTTATGTATGGATAGAGGTGGGACAATGCTATTCTTCAGCCTGTCTTTGTTGATGTGGGTCGACGCTATTCTATTTTGTCTTTCGGTTCGGAGAAAGCTATCGTATTTGTAGAATTCTACTCAATAGCTCAAGCCTCAGTAAGTACTTTCGACATCCCATCTCGTCTAAATCCTCTAACCTGATAACGGCAGACCGACGTGATCAGTAGTAACTTCTAAGATCCAATCATTGCAGCCCCTTTCCAAGTCCCAAACCATCACAACCAACCATGACACCCCCACATTCCCAAGAGCTCGCTCTCCGCGGCATCAGATACACAACCAACGCCTAAAAATTACTCATAACCCTACCAACACTTCAATACACCAATTTCATGGACTTATCGCCAGTCGAGCTTGCCAGTCTCCAGGGTAACAAACAGGCCTGCAATCTCTGTCAAGCGCCAAACAGCTCTAGCGAAGGAACTATAAGTGGAATACGCTTACCCTGCACTCACATCTTTTGTGAGGAGTGCACATTCATCTGGTTCCACCCGCGAAAATTCCGCAATGGGTGTCCGAGCTGCTCTACCGAGTTCTTCGAGATTCTATACGTTGATGAGGACGATGATGAGGGTTTTGAAAATGGTGGTGCTGAGGAAGCGGATGACGAATTATCTGATGGCGCTCAGAGTCTGGAAGATGAGGATGAGGATGGGCATGAATTTTTTGGAATCGCTCGTTCTGAGCACGAGGTTGAGGATAGACAAATGACGAGCGAGCTAGAGCGCTCAGTGGGGGGAGTTGAAAGTCTGATTGCGCTTGGAGGCCCAGGTTGCGCTGCTGCTGCTGCTACCACGACTGCTCTGGAGATGTCTCAAGTTGCTAGATCTCGCACCTACTGGCTGTTGATGTCTCTGAGCGCTAATGACTTTTCGAAGCATGATCGGGTCGATGGTGAGGTGAGTGGACTAGGAACTTGTATAGGATATGATGGTGGAAGTGATTGATGGGATAAAATAGGGTAAACTTAGATACTCGTTGTTCTGAAAATTACTACAAGGGGACGAGGAGTCGACTCTGTGGTTTAGTGTGCCGCCATATGTGATACCTATGTGCAATATAAGTCCACGAGTCTAGCGTAACAGCTTCTAAAGTACACAACAATCGACTGACAAAATTCCATAACTTCTTAGCTATCGTACCCAACCCGAGATTTATATAGCGTAGCGGAGCCTTTTAACGCGGAAAGAACTGACTATCAGCTTCCTCAAGTAAGTTTTTGGCGTTCACTTTCGCCTTATCCGCGGCATACTGGCCTGGAGTCAAGTCTGGAATGCTGGCCGCACGCCAATCTGAAGTACTAGCATGGCCGAGCTACTTAACCCTTTCGAGCCGAGAAGTTTTGACCTAGCACTGGCTAAGCCTGTAAAGACTAGACTGCAAATCATCTAAGCACATAGTGGTTAAGTTGCCCAGCCCTCGAACCTTAATAGGTTAGCAGTTGCTAGATTTGATAGATAGAACTGGAAAGGTTATTTTGAGCGACTGTGACAATACCCCTGATATGCTAGGGCGCAGCTATGAAAATCTGCTGTTCGATATACCCAGCACCATCGCAGGTCGGCTCGCTATCGGCAAAATATGTCAAAAAGCTTGGTCGTGGTCCTGCGCGCGAAGTATTGCACCGATGACGAGGTCCGGAGTGTTGAAGACAGTCATGTTTTGATGCTGTCTCAATTTCGTCACAATTTCTTTCGTCGCTCTAGCGCATTGCCATGATTCATCGTGGGCTAGAGTCACGAGATACTGCTTGGACGCATGGGCCCAGCATTAATCACGAAGTGTTCATTACCCGACGTAACATTGAAAACGATAAAAAGCTACGCGGGTTGTAGTTGAAGCGGGAAAAGTAGCAAGACAAACGGTAAGGTTGGTCATATACGTGAGTCATAAAAGTATACGACTCTACGCATCAGCCATATCACTCTTGAATCTCTCTATACACCTCTTCTTTGTCTCATGCCAATCAACATGTGGCTTCGGATATCCCAACTTCTCAAACTCTTCCTTACTCAACCTTTTGTGCGGCTCATAAACCGCTTTCCCCTTCACATCCCTCAACTCCGGGACCCATTTGCGAATATATTCACCACTAGGATCATTCTTTTCCGCCTGACTCACAGGGTTGAAGACCGTATAACTCGGCTCCCACCCCTGCGTGTTATTGCAAAGATCCCAATCAACGAGCGTTTCTGCGAAATATCGCTCGCCGCGGTGGTAATCGATGAGCAGATTACAGTAGAGATAGGAAGAAACATTCATGCGCAGTCGATTGTGCATGTAAGCTTCGGTGTTGAGCTGGCGCATACCGGCATCGATGAACGGGACCCCTGTATTGCCTTCATACCACTTTTTAAAGCCCTCCTCGTCCTCTTCCCATCGCACAGATTGGAACTTGAGATTCTGCGGCAGATTCATGCTGTTGTGGGGGATGACGATCATCATTTGGCGGTAGAGCTCGCGGAAGACTAACTCGCGCACCCAGGCACTGACGCCAGGGGAACAGCCGGAGGAGGCGAAGTCGGCGCTGTTTTTGTTGTATTTTCGAAGTTCGGAAAGAGCTTCGCGGACGCTGACGGTACCCGATGAGAAGTAGGCGGACATGCGGGAAGATGAGTCTTTTGATGGATCACTGCGAGTGGCGGCGTAGTCTTCGATCTTGTCGGTGATGAAGACTTTCAGGCGTTTGATACCAGCAGCGTGGCCGGCGGGCCATATTTCGCGGACGCGTTCTTTGGTGTCTGCTGAGTCGAACTGCTTGTTATCTGGTACCGTGGGTGCTGTGGTGGACCCGCCCTTCACTTCTGGAGATTTGGCCTGTTTTTCTGGGGCTGGCACGGTATCAAGTAAATCCGGGGAATCTTTGACGATGCCGAGCCATTGTCGGTGATACGGGGAGAAGACCTTCATCGGCCCACCACTGCCTGTCCTCACAGATCCAGGCTCGACGATAGTCTGGTCGTGGTAAAGTGAAAGTTGAGCATCGGTTCCGACCTGCTCAAGCACCTTGATGTCTCGCCTGATCTCATCAACCTCGTATTCGAAGTTCGCAAACACATGACTTGCGTCAATCGACTTGATGAAGTCGACGATTTTGGGCACTATCTCCTTCCTTCCCTCGGCAATAACGAAGCGTAAGGGAATATTGAGTTCTTTGAGTTCTCTTTGCATTATCTCTAGAGTCTGCACAATCAGGTCGCTTCTGGCTGGACTCGTCCCGTGCCATTCGAACTCCTCTGGACAAAAGACGTAGACGCAGAAGACTTCTCTTTCGCGAGCAGAGAGGCATTGTGGAGACCTCTGTTGTCTTGGATGCGCAGATCTTTGCTTCTGAACCAGTGGACAACATTCTTGACCTCTCCAACCTCGTCTTGAGACTCTAATGCATGAGTGAGGGAGTTGAACGGTGTGTCCGCGTCAATTTGCTTGGCTCGTTTGGTTGAGGGGTGCTTCAATTCTGGGTGCTCTTCTGAAGCGTTGTGCTTTGCCATGATTGCTCACTCGAGTGCGATTGAGAGCGAAGCCGCAAATGTCCTGAGAGCAGAGTCGCCCAATTACTGAGCCTGTGATTGGGCTATATATATAATTGTAGTCAGTGTCCACACATAATCAGACGAAGATATTTCAACATCCAGAATGCAAAGTCAGGGATGGGAATGCGAAAATAATGACGTCAAGAAGATCTAGCCTCTCAGCCCTACCAGGGACCAGATCTCTGCTAGTATCGCCAAGAACTGTGCGATTCATGTTGCAGATCTTGGCGTGATCATTGACTCGCCAAGACCAAGAGCCAGAGCCACATAGCAAGTCCTGGTCTGGTCAGCCTTGTGATGCCAGTATTGCTTGTCCCATCCAGTTGTGAACCCTCTGCGCACAGCATCGGCTTCGCTCCTCGCAAAGTCCTTGATGAACTCCCAGGGCACAGGTCCCGTGCTGCAGCCCAATTCCAGACGAAGGTTCCCATATCGGAGAACAAGTTGGTTCATAGGCTGCGATTCCGACCATACTGTAACGAGGAGATCCAGGATGTTGAGATAAAAGTCGAGGAATGCGGCAGCAGCGAGCGAGCATGAGATAATGTAGGTGAAGACTGGCGCATATACACCCAGAATGATCTGCCACGTTGGGATTACAGCGACTGGTGGGTAGTATGGTGATGATATCCCTATATCGAAGCGACTTCGAAGAGAGCCCTCAGTTGGTGAGGCCGACGCTGCAATGTCTGGAATAGCTCTCTCAAGTCTGGGCGCAAGAATGAGCCGTTCTGTATGCTCGTGTGGCAACGAGTGAGTAGCAACATGTAAGGCGTTGAAAGTCACAAAAGTCAGCTGCAAACTTTGCAAGAAACGCATCACACGATCTGGCTCACGGTCAAGACGCATCTTGAGTCAGATATGTACAAATTGCACCGATTGCCCTGTATCTTGAATATTGTGTGTCAGACGCTAGAAGCACGATCTTTGATCTCGAGCCAATGAACTTCAATGATGATATCGTTTCCTCCATATCACCAATTTGCGCAGCGCTTGAGGCCGGTAGCGCCTATTTTCATGCCTACGACTGGTCAGGCAGTACGATTTTTGTGAAAAGGACAGCGCGGGTAGCGCATAACAGCTTCATGAGATCATGGGGTCAAAGCGATATTCCGACTGAGAATGTACTTGCTGGGTTTCGTCGTAGATCACGTCATCGTCAGAGCTTGATCAAACCATGGAAAGAACATTGGCACGGCTTTAGCTCCATTGTTTGCCACAGGAAAAGTTCATAACGTTGAAAAGGCGGGAAAACAGCTGGGCAGATATAACACTACCAAATGCGTGGACCCAATGGATACGCTGATGATGAAGATCAGGCATGTAGAAAGACAATAGGCCGGAGCACCAAAGATGATACATACTAGCAACAGTCTTCGTCGATACTTTATCATTGCAGGTGCTGGGAAGTGGTCTACTCACCATTGTAGGTAGAAGATCGCGTTCGGATCGAGTTACGACCTCCGGCATCATGACCGCAGGCTTCATCTGAGGCCTATGTGTAGAGCTTCCCAGCTTCTGTTCCTTCCACTACTTCAACTTGGGGCTGCACGTCGTACCATGTCCAAAAGGGTGCTTCAGCTTCGCTCCTGGACTGTGCTACGGAGCGGCAGGCGCATTATGACAGCGCCAGCTCTTGTAAACCACAGGGCTCCTCAGAAGAGTATCATGCTTGCGATCCAGCACTGTGTATCGCCCGTTTCCCCCCTTCCAAGCTGCATATGGTAGGCTGCATTGGACCGCGGCCTGGGTACCACGAAAGATGTCATCCTCGTGGCTCTCTCGTATCTCATATTCTGTTTGCAATTCACCGCATGTCGTGGTCACGGTGTGCTCTAGCCAGTGTTCCAGCTCCCCACCAAGTGATTTATAGCCCAAGCTCTTCATGACCTCCGTGGGGCTCTGTTATAGTAGCTGTCGGCACGTCTTTGGCTGCGTCGGCGCCAATGCCTCGAATTTTTGTAGGCCACCAACGCCGTCCTTGGGAGGTGCTAGTCCAGAATACCGTCAACCCCACAAAGGTATGCCCCGCAGGTGACCGAAATCTTGCAAAGCAAATACCACAGTAGGCGTCAATGCAAAGAAGCTATCGTGGGCCGTTCGATTGCCCGATCTGTGACCGGGATCAGGGCAGATCTTAATAGGTGACACATCTCGTTCAAGCCTAGCGCTCAGTCGGACGACGCGCTAATTGATGCCAAGCATACCTACAGGGGCTTGAGACATTGCCATGTTTGCTTGATTCTCCTGGGTTTAATTTTCTTCGCTAGGCCATATCTGGGACGTTCTAGACCAGCGTCCCGATCGAGGTAGCGGCCTATCCTTACAGGCGATCATAAAGGTCAGACAAAGATGAGCACGAATGGTAAGGGTCTGTAAACGCTCGTCCCAAGCCGGAAAATTCTCAACTTTTCTGAACAAGAACCCGCCCTTACCTAGGCGCCGAGAGCCATCATATCAGTGGGGGTTTCTCGCTCGAAAGGACCAACTAGACCTGCTCTTCTAGTGTCCACGAATTTACCCCTGCAGTTCTTGGAGATCATTGGGCTGACTGACCAGCTCAGATTCACCCAATCTCGTACTACTACTAGAGACTAGCGGCGGCAGCTATTGTCCGAAAGAGTCTTTCAGCCAGCCAGAGTGAGAGCAATTCCACCTGAGTCGCTACACTGTCGACTTACAGGACATGGAGGTCTGAAGCCTCCGCCATGCAAATTATCTGCGAACAGCCCATGAGGTATGAAGACTTGTTGGAGTGCAGGGCAGCTTGTTGGAAAAATGAGGCAACACAGACTTCTAAAAGTCGCCAGTTCTATGCTTTGCAATTCTGCTCCATAAGGAGATCTCCGGTGTACTTTCTATGCCCGCTTTCATAGTCATAACCTTCCGCTTCTAGCGCCTGATGCAATCTTTAGTATATGCCAAGCGTCCCAAAGAAGCTGAGCCTCCATCCCGCAAATCCTGAGGCGTAGAACTAACGTAAACACAAGGAAATCATCAGAATATAATAGCGCACGATTCCCCATCTGACCATGATGCACTTTTCTCACTTCCTACGCAGCTACGAGATTTTTACTTGTCTATCATCTGTCCACCACTATGATGCTTTCCTATCAGAAGAGCCTTCTCGCTGTCATCTCGTGTGCTCTGTCTATGGCAAGCATCTCCTCCGCACGGATCAACCTAGGCTCTGCCGGCTCCTTCGGTGTCGTTGCAGGAACTCAAATCATCAACACAGGGACATCAGTGATAAATGGAGCTGTCGGAGTCTATGCAGGGGCAGTGATTTCTGGCTTTCCACCGGGGATCGTAACAGGGCCTATCGACGTAGCAAATGCAGAAGCTCGGACGGCTCACGACGATGTCGTCAACGCATTCAACATGGCCATGGGATTGACTCCCACCATAGATCTGACTGGACAAGACCTCGGCTATCTGGCTTTGCCACCAGGTGTCTACGCGCTCGACCCGTCAGCTACCTTGAATGGTTTACTTACTCTGGACGCACAAGGCGACGCCAATGCTCTGTTCGTATTACAGACTTCGGGCAGTTTCACCGCCGCTTTCAATTCAGACGTTGTCCTTGCCAATGGTGCCCAGACCTGCAATGTTTTTTTGGTTGCGTCCGGCGATGTCGACTTCGGAGCCCTCAGCTCTTTCAACGGCATCGTCATTGCCAAAGGACTTATCACGACCGACCAAGAGGATAGCTTCATAGGCGGTCTCTACTCCTTGAATCAGGGCGTGAAGTTTGTTAATGCTGCAGTCGATGCTACTTGCGGTCCTGTCCTTACGCCACCACCCAATCCCGTGCCTCCTGTGACACCGCCCGTGATCTCTATCACGCCCACTGTTACACTAAACCTACCAAAATCAAATTCAGATATCATCACCAGTCTCATTCCGTCCGTGACGGCGCCAAGTGAAGTACCTACCATGTCGACACTTACACCGTCCAGTGTGGTCACATCACCATCCGCATCCGCCATACAAAACCCTTCTTCGACACAATCCCTGACACTCCCAAGTCAACTACCTACCACGTTGAGCTCGATCTCGTCTAACAGCGCCATGATACCAATGGCATCTGTTATATCAGGATACCCAAGCGACTCGCCCACCGGAATGACAACTCCAATCTCCTCTACCAGTGTCATGATATCATTGGCATCCGTTACACCAGGATCCTCAAGCAACTTGCTCAGTGAAACGTCTTCTCCAGCCTCGTCTAACAGCGTTATAGTATTATTGGCATCAATCACACCAGGATCCTCGAGCAACTCACCCAGTGGAACGACTACTCCAATCCCGTCAAGCTTTCACTCTTCCACTGCATTTTTATCTAGTGTCAACAACAGCAGCAGCATAGGATCGTCCCCAAGCTCCACTCGTTCATCCACTCAAGCTATCTCAGTGTCCGGGTCGGCCAACTCCACCCCCCTCAGCTTATCTCACTCGGCCATTCCAACTCGGACTGCACGTCCAAGCAGCCAAGTCTCCAGCGGAGGGTCCTCACGCATAATGCGTTCAGAAACAATTTCCCGAACCAGCTCGACTTCCCGCTCGAGTGCTTTCATCCCAACAAGATCAATGTCAACATACCCAACCTCAGCATCTCCATCCCACTCAATAACGCATTCGAGTACTTTTATCCCTACGAATTCGAAATCGACACAATCAAGCACGAAGTCTCCAACAACCATGACGCGTTCAAGCACGCCTTCATTTCCAAGCCCAGCCCAGCCTCAGACCGCATCTCCAACTCCTTCTTCCCGCTCACACACAAGCTCAACACACTCATCAACGCCATCATCAACACGCTCCCCAACAACTACAGCCCACACTAGCACACCATCTCTACCTCCCTCCTCCCACTCAACCCCCCCACCTATAACCCCATCCCACTCGTCCACACCATCAGCAATCAGCCTCCACACCACCACCACAAAATCCTCCACCCTCCTCACCGCCACAAGCAAAACCACCTCCACACCAACCATACCACCAATAACACACACACCGTGCCAAACACCCACAGACGATTCGGACTCATGGCGTACCGAGCAATGGAAGCACTACATTGAGCACTGCCTCGTCGTTACAAAAACCGTGACGCAGAGTTGCAGCGCCACACCCACACCAATGGGTGGTGGTGGTTCGCCGCGGGGCGGACGGGGACGGAGAGTAAGGATGAGATAGATGTTTGTGTCTAATATACCAAAGTCCGTAGTGTACAATCTCTAATTATAATATTTTTATATGAAAAGTTGCGCAGAAGCAAGGTAGTCTGGCACCAGCGCTATAATAAGTAATAAGTCGCGGTATGGGAATTTATCGAAATAGGAGAAGCTCCTGCGAGCGCCTGGGTCGGATAGTCTGCAGACGTCCATCCTGGCAAGAAGCGGAACGACATCTACCATCGCTGTCCCAATGCGACATAACAAAACCTCATAATTAGCATTCTCCATAAAAATCACATACCACGAGAAAGCTTTCCATCACCCATATAATTCCCACTGGCTAGACAAGTCTAGCATCGAAAAAAAGTAGCGCGTATCGATAAAGGGTGCAACTCCCCCGTTTCCGCATCGTGGGCGACGCCGCAAAAGACCTAAAGCTAGCTGATTATTTGGTGGGAAGGTTAGAGACGAGGTTATGGAGGGAAGGATGGACGCCTCTTTGATCGAACGCCTCGGCATTTGGTATGAGATGGGGAATGCGAAATACAATCTGAGATACGGGCCCCTGTGAAGCGATGGGATGTGATGCGTTTGATGTTGGATGGATCGTCATTCTTACGATGGAGTCTGTGGGCTGGACTTCCAATCAATAGAATCAGAATTTCAAGGGTGTATATTTAAACACGTGTTAGAGTGGAGAGACGGTACGCACTGGCATTTGTCAACAGGTGATTCTATCCTTAAGACCATTAGTATGGTCCGATGCCACCAACAGAGGCTGTAAAAACCCATGACAGAAATTCATGTCTGGGTGACTGCACCTAGGCTGATAATACGGTTCCTGCTGTGGAAAATATGCTATCTCCTCTGAAGGACCCCTATTCAATACGCTGTCACGGCTGTGTCCAAGCTTCCGAGCAAATCGGTCCGGGCTCTCGTACTTTATCCGCAGCTCACAAAGCAGAACTCCTCCTGCGTCATTACGCTCAAAGAGCAACAGCACATAATCACGAGTCCCAACCCGAAAAAGCTCTCTTCCTTCACATATCGACGCACCGCCCAATTCACCCCATACCTGCATCTTTTCGCCTCCACTTACAGTACCAGATACCTATTCAGAACCTAGCAACACGAGTTTTGCCTAAGACCTTGATGGATCCCTCATCATCCTTCCTGGTAGCAGCGCTCCTATCAACGCCATTTGATCCCGGCACGGCGCTTCGATCTCTCAAGGGGACCTATAATTCATCATGGTCTGTGTGGCCGATATTTCCATCCACCGCAACCAAAGCAGCTACTCAGATTTCGTTCCTTCAGTTGTCAACCACAATCTGTGATGCTACATCTATTGCGTTGGCATCTCGGTAATTACTGCATTTCCAAGAGGATGTTCAACAGCGTACAAGAGAACCATTGCAGACCATAGACATCATAGCAAGGTGCTGGACCCTACAATCTTCAAGCTTAAAGCTTGGGTCCCAACATCATTCCCAGGAACCAAATACGGATCATGTGTACGTCTAGTGTTTGTGAACCAAAATTTATACCCCTGGAAAATAACATCTTAGGCCAAATGAGCATTGGAGCATTCATCGGCTTAGTCGTGGGCGCCATCACAGTCAATATTCATTTTGTCAGCTTGGCTGTCTTTGCTCTTGGGGTAAAGTGAGTCTTGAGCGTCACCGCAAATAGATTTGTCAGCTATGAAAGAGTGGCCGTCTGCAAAGCTGGCTGAGAGGCGATTGCTGCAGGTATCGCATTGGGTAAGCTTGAGTGGCCCAAGAGGTTCGCTAGTGCTGAATTGTGCGGACTGGAAAGGTTAGCTGAAGGTCAGGATTCTTTACATAGCGTATATCTGATGTAGAAAGCCTGTGGGTGGGCTGGTTTGTCCTACGCTTCAGCTGGTAGTGCTGCAACGATAAGCAAGAAGGCCAGAACTATCTTTGCTGGATAGTGCTGGTGTCCCATATTGGCATATGGTTGGACTGGACTTCAAGAGGTACTCGACTTCGTTCTTTCAGGCGAAACATCTTTGAAACGAGAAGATCATCCAAGGAGCGGGCCAAATGCATGATTGATCGCCAGGCGACACAGCTGGGCCGTTTCAGCGCAGCAGCCGGTAACACTGACCAAGGCTTTTGCGTTAATCTTTGAATGAGTCGAACCTATGGGGTCTGGTCAAACGCAGGAGTCTGTTCACTGAAATATAGAGTTTGGCTGGAGCTTGGTCGAGGACTCGTCCAGAGTCTCTCCGGCGATCCCAAGAGACGCCAATGCTAGTCGAGGCCAGTTCTGATGGCTTCGGCCTCACAGAATGTGCCGCATCATAGCTCCAACTTGTTTGAAGACTGGTGATGAGCTTGGAAATACGATTGACAACCCGAGATCACATTAGCATCATCGCTTAATGGAGCCGCAGTCTGTAGGCTTTCGTACTCGCGGAGGATACTTTCAGGAAATGATCACCTGTATGAATTTGCAACACATATCGAACGGTAACTCCGCTGTAGAGCTCCGATTGCGGACTATTTATCGCTCGGCTTCAATGCTCGCGACGCAAGCCGAGGTCGGCGCTGTTCGGCTGCCTGCTTGATAAGGGTGAGTCTTCTCAACGCTTCGAGCAGATCAGCGAAACTGACGATAATGTCGTCACAAAACGTTGGTCGACATCCGTTGATTGCGATGAAACATATTCATGAACCTGTATGATGTGCTGATCCAGTTTTCGAGAGCGATATGCGAAAGTGAAGCCCCCGACCTTATCGAAAGATCCTTGTGGAAGATTGTGATGCGCAGTTTTGCCCTCTGTGTGTTTCCGTGAATTGGCAACGCCGTGAAGCTGAAATCGATTGGGCTGCGTGTAATGATAAGGACCCCCTGATGTATGATACGGGTCAGGCGCCCCAACATCTGTAATGCACTTGCTTTCTGGTTCGACAGAGATTAGGGGACCGAAAATTGATGAGATACAGGAGTGGGCAGAAAAATAGCATCGCGGAATCTTACGTTCCCAAAAATAATGATCGAGATAAGAACAATGCCAAGCCAGGAAACGTGTTTGATAAAGACTGGAACACTTGAACAATACATTGACTGACCAATCATCCATGTTACAGAATCGCAAAGAGCACGAGTGCGAAAATGCCACGCAGTGACTCCTACACCTCTCCAGTACTCTTTGCAATCGCTACCCGCCTCCGGGTCGCTAACAGGCACGATTTGCCAATCTTGGAGCCATACGAATGAACTCCACGTGGAAAGTGATCGTATTCCAACCTTGAAAGAGGCTGAGTTCTACCTCGTTGCTATCAGCGATGAACGAACGAGGTTTTGGGATTCTCTTGGTATGCTTCCGCCATGGAGTCGATATTGCCGCGAGGAAGAAGACCATGAAGAGACCACTACGATATTCGTTGACGACAATGCTGCATTCTCTCAACGTCACAATTCGACGGGATTGCGTGGGGCTTTTTGCGTCCTGCTTTCCGTTCGGGTGGCCCGTGAATATGAATTGAGCATTGTTGACAGGTCGTGTACATGTGATCGGAGACTCGTTCCTACCATGTAGACGTGGTCTAGCCACGTAGGCGATGGGTTCAGTGAATAACGCAGGCATTTGCGTTGCAGTCAGCACGACAACAGCCTTGGATAGCCGAAGAAGCGGGGATTGTCGTTTTCGACGTTGCATTATGCAATTGGTCAGGAGATGAGGTGATATTCGCAGCTGCAGTCCGGATTGCGTCGCTTTTCCCCAGACGCAGGGGGATGCAGACGCGCTGCTGGAATGGCCACCTCATGCATCGTGCAGACGAAAAGTCTTCGGGACACAAGGGGTTGACAAGGGTCGTGGTTGAGATGAAGAGTTCATACGGACTGGCAGAGACCCAAGTGCTGTGCTCCTTTGTCTGAGCGCATATGCAAAGGGGAGTGAAGTGAAATGCATTCGGTGCTGCCATGGAGGCTATCGCGTGACCGTCACCATCGCGACAGCGCATCCGAAGATCGAACAACGCATCCAGAGGGTCAAGGTGAAGAGCCTGACGTGAGTCATAGCAGTGCAGAGAGCGCTAGATGAAGGACTGGCTCTCTTTGCGGGGACTTTTGACCTGAAGGGGCATGCCTGAGCGAACAGAGTCGACCTTTACAAGTGGCAATTGGGCCAAGGCCCGGATGGTGTGGAATGCCCGCTTACATAAGCCGCCTTCTCCTCAACACCACTTCCCTTCCTTTCTTGCGTGATCTCACCTATGTATTGCTCAACGTCTGCCCTCACTTTCCCACGTTTTCCTACAGTTGGTAAAAGCTTGACCTGCCTGCCATTTCTTTCATTCCTTCTCTCGCAGACTTCTGGCAATAGCAAGTCCCATAGTAATTCCACTATCATCACCCTGTGCAAGGTCTTGTGAGATGGACTTTCTCCACAGCCCTCCAATCTCTACAGCATCTTCCACATCCTCGCCGCCTTCTTCCTGCTCTGACGCCCGCAAGCCCAACATCCTCTTTATCCTCGCTGATCAAGTCTCCGCTCCGCTTCTCCGCCTTCACAATGAATCCTCCCCCATCAAGACACCTAACATTGACGCCTTAGCAGCCAAGTCTGCCGTCTTCTCCTCCGCCTACTGCGCTTCCCCCCTCTGCGCCCCATCACGCTCCTCCCTTGTCACAGGCCAGCTTCCCTCTCAGATCGGGGCATGGGACAATGCCTCCCCTCTTGCCTGTGAGACGCCCACGTACGCACATTACCTGCGAAGAGAAGGATATGAGACCGTATTGGCAGGCAAGATGCATTTCATTGGCGAACAGCTACACGGCTATGAGGAACGCTTGACCAGCGATATATATCCTGGAGACTTTGGCTGGTACGTTCAATAAAGGAGGGTGTCAGACAGCGGCAGCAGCAGTAGCGATGGTTGATGGTAAGGGTCATGCTCGGATTGTGAGCATCGATACCAGTACAAACCAGGATCACACATCTTCACCTCAAGCGCTCAGCTAACGGTGTAAAGGGCCGTCAATTGGGACGAACCAGATCGGCGCCTCGAATGGTACCATAATGAATCCTCCATCCTCCAAGCTGGCTCCTGCATTCGATCGAACCAGCTCGATTTCGACGAAGAAGTCATGTATAAATCCACTCGATACCTCTATACTCAAGCTCGCCGACCAGTCTCTTCCCGCCCCTTCTGCCTCACAGTCTCCCTGACCCACCCACACGACCCCTATACCATTCACCGGGAGTACTGGGACCGCTATGAAGGTGAAGACATTCCCCCTCCAAGTGTGAACATACCTCGGGAAGAGCAGGATCCTCATAGTCAGCGGTTGTTGAACGTGTGCGGTCTGAAAGACGCAGAGATCCCAGACGAGGCTATCGCTCGCGCTCGTCGAGCTTACTTTGGAGCTATGAGCTACGTGGATGACAATGTCGGGAAATTGCTCAAGGTTCTGGAAGAGTGTGACATGGAGGAGGACACGATCGTCATCTTCTCGTCGGATCATGGAGACATGTTGGGAGAAAGAGGACTATGGTAAGCTGATGAGCAATCGCTATCCCACGATATCTTCCCTCCCAGGACTAGTTTCTCTTCCTCCGAAGACTCCCAAGCTCACGCCCACAGGTACAAAATGTCTTGGTACGAGGCATCGGCTCGCGTTCCTCTCCTCATTTCCTACCCCAAACGCTTTATACCTAGGACCATCACACGCAATGTTTCCTCTCTAGACATCCTGCCGACACTGGTCGAGCTAGCCAATGGTTCCATAGATACCCGTCTTCCTATGGATGGCCACTCCCTGCTCCCTTACCTCCATGGCTACGAAGGGTGCGACACCGTTTATGGCGAGTACGCAGGCGAAGGCACCACCGCCCCGCTCATGATGATACGCCGGGGTCCTTGGAAGTTTGTCATTTGCCCAGTGGACCCGCCTCAACTGTTCAATCTCGAGCAAGATCCACAGGAGCTACACAATGTTGCAACTAGCACCGAGCCAGCCGTACATGAAGTTCTTCTTGCGTTTGTAGAAGAGGCTAATGCTCGCTGGGATTTCAAGAGTATTCACAAAGAAGTACTCAAGAGCCAGCGCGAACGGCGCTTGTGCTGGGATGCGCTCAAACAAGGAAGGTTCGAAAGCTGGGACTACCAACCAAAGGAAGATGCCAGCCAAGGGTAAGTGATGAGTCAAACTTGACCCTGACTGCTCTTTTTCATCAACTCACGTCTGCTCCAGATATATCCGTTCCAACGTACCTCTAGACGAGCTCGAGCTTCGGGCGCGATACCCGCCTGTGGATGCCATGGGCCGTGAGAAGAGACGTCGAGGTGATGCCAAAGGCGTCGCCGCTGCATACGGCGAGTAAACTGCTAAGAGTCTCATCAATTTTGCGCGTGATTTTGCTCTTATGGTGCGTCATTTCTTCAAGCGAGGTCTGCTAGAATTATTTGATCCTGCTGCAAAGCGAGCCTTGAAGATGCTGCATTATACCTTAGCGAGCTTTTGCTTTTTCTGCTTTCACGAGATGGCGATCGTTCTCCCGGGTGTTCATGTGGCGAAAGGGTGTTTACAGAAGTCATAGATTGGTCGACTTCACTCTGTTGGAGTTTGAGTTGGTAGAACGGTGATGGCGCAGTTTTAGCGATGATTTTAGAATAATGGACTGGATAGATGCTACTCTTTTATCGTTCCTCCTGCATATTCCTACTATAAAAATTTACTTTGAGATGGTACAATGTCTTTTCTTCCTAGTACGGGCTTCACTCGTGTTGGCGCTTATAGCATACAGATTTGCCAATTGATCTCTAATTGTCTCTTTGTGTTCAAAATCGTCTCCGCCAATCGCGTGGCTTGTTCCTTCATTGGGTTTTCTGTGCATATGAGGCATTGCTTTTCGTCCAATCAGGCTGATCTCCGAACATCTGAAGACGACCAACTATTTTAGGCATCCATTTGATTTTCATTGTTCACTAGTTTCGAAACTAAGGTGAAACTTTCACTATGCTATTGTTCTTTTTCATTGTGCGACGCAAGATCTTAACAATTTCCTTCTTGTCGATACTTGAGGAGAGTTTCCAACACCCACGTCCTTATTTTTCTAAAGCGCAGGTCGGACGATTTGTGTCACCTTACTTTCACAGTTCTCTTGACTCAAAGTTCGTTCAACCTAACAGACCTCACCAGACTTGGCAAATCTCCAGCATTTCGCAAACCTCTGATCACGCCACCACACAACAGAATGCAATTCCACAGCTCCACCGCACCGATCTCTCTCCTCCTCCTCCTCCCCCTCACAACCGCCCACGTCAAACTCGTGCACCCAACCCCCTACGGCGCCTCCACCCTCAACACAAACCCCCTCCTCCCAACCGGCGCCGACTACCCCTGCAAACTCCGCCCCCACGCCTTCGCCCTCTCCGCCTGGACCACCGTCCCCCTCTCCACGCCCCAAACCCTCTCCTTCCAAGGCCAAGCCACCCACGGCGGCGGCTCCTGCCAGATCTCGCTCACGC
>JAABUL010003358.1_pt1 | contig 23898 bp, 42 predicted proteins | sample 5559151 | NCBI WGS metagenome assembly JAABUL01 (sample SAMN10711876, study PRJNA513368) | rock metagenome | isolation source: Antarctica rocks | place: Antarctica: Victoria Land, Pudding Butte sud | reverse complement strand
TGCATTAATCACATGCGGGTGTTAATAACAACGAATTCCAAACATGGCCTGTGTTTGGAATCTGTTAATAACATGTTAATAACAACCTTTGTTAATAACGAATTAATTACACTGCCCACACTGCATCAATGCACGCGATCCTGTCTGACAACTGATTCAGCTTCACGTGTGTGGCCTCACGAATTCACAAGCTCATTCTGCAATTGTAGCCTGGATCAACCCTATTCGATTGTTCACAGAAGCACCCAGCACGCCGAACATGAGCGACGACGCTCCCCGCGCCATGCGAGTCGTGCGTGCCAAATGTGCTGTGGTCATGCGTGATATGCAGCATGCCTTAGCATGTACTGTGTTCGACGTGCACAGGGCATTCACAGTATCAGAGGGCTGATCCCATCACGAGTCCCGCCTGCAGGCCGTCATTGGCGCGGGCGCAGCCGGCTTGGTCACCGCGCGGGAGCTGCAACGGGAGGGCCATGCCGTTACCGTCTTTGAGGTACACAATATGAGCACCTGAGCCCAGCATTGCGCACGCAAGCGTCACTCTGTGTTCCTGCCCGCACGCATGTGGCCTGTGAGGCGACACCGAACCTAATTATGGCGCATGCGAGCGTCGTCACGAATGGCTCGCGGCACTCAGAGCAGTGCACGGCAGTTGCAGCAAACGTGTGCAACGGTTGTGCGCGCAGCAATCGGGACACATTGGGGGCCTGTGGAAGTACACGCCAGAGATCGAAGCGGATGACCTCCTGGGACAGGACCCGACCCGGCGACGTGTGCACTCCAGTATGTGAGGCAGATGCACGTTGCTGCCATTGCTATGCTGCGCCCCGGCATTGCTGACTCTTGAATGCACCCTGCATGCTTCCAAGTGTTCCGCCAAGCTGGATTCAGCATTCCAATGGCGAGAAGCTGTCTCATTTCCGGTGACGCCAAACTGCGCAGGTACGCAGACCTGCGCACAAATCTGCCGCGGGAGATCATGGGCTTCAGCGACCTGCCCTGCATCCCGGAGTGTATGGGTGGCCGCTCGAGGGATTCACGCCGCTATCCCGGCTCAGCCGAGGTGAGGTTTGCGGGAGAGGTGTCGTCAAGGGCTATGCAGCGGGTGGCGGACGGAGAAGCACTCCAGTGTCAAGGTTGCAGTCTGGCAGCCTCGTGATCCAAGCTGATTGCAACACACTGAATTCAGCAGATCCTGTTGTGTGCAGATTCTGGCGTACTTTGAGGCCTTTGCAGACGTGTTCCAGCTGTGGCCGCTGATCCGGCTGCGCACACACGTGACGCGGCTGGAGCCGCTGCATGTGAGAGTTGGCCTGGCCGCTCCCTCGGGCGGCACAGACAGCACCCAGCACAGCAGAGGCAGCGGGATCGCAGATGGCGGCGGCGGCAGCAGCAGCAACGGTGGCAGCTGTGCCCACACACCACCCGCCGGGTGGTGCGTCCACTCTGAGCCAGTGCTGCTTGACAGCGGCGGCGACACGCGGCCGACCAGCGATGGCGGCTCTGACGACGCTCCGCCCCAAACAGCCAGCGCGGATGGCCACACCAATGGGCATCAGTCCAATGGTGCGGGAGCCGACGCCGCGAAAGCTGGAGGCGGCATGCGGGCGGTGGAGTTTGACGCGGTGGTCAGCTGCGTGGGAAACTACAGGTGGGAAATGCGACTGTGCTTGCATCCGGCTCTGACTTCAACGCCATAATGAGCTGCTGTGTGGGAGCCACGCCTGTGCTTGCATCATGACTCTGATGCCGCTTCAAGCACTGCTGCTGCCGGTTCGGTGTTCACGTTGTATGCAGCGGACCCGCGTCAGCGCTGAAAGCCAGGCATGCGAGAAAGCCAGTCTGCACTTTGATCTGCCAGCCTGGGTAACCCTCGAACATCGGAAAACCTTGACGATGTTCCCCCACAGCGAGCCAAATGTGCCGGACCTGCCTGGCATGGACGCATTCCCCGGCCGCCAGCTGCACTGCCACAACTTCAGGACGCCGGCAGCGTTCACGGGCGAGACAGTGATGGTCGTGGGCGCCTCTTTCTCAGGTGAGCCGGCGCCGCTTACCTGAAGAATTGATGAAACCGGCATGTGCATGTGGAACCTGCAGCACCTGAGGCGGCACGGCAGTTGACCGCCCACATGCGCAGCCTCACACTGAACAATCAGCGAATGAGGACCAGGCATCGAAGACGCCCTGCATGTCAGGCAAACTTCGCTCAGCACATCTCGACACTGAGCGCCGCAACCAAATGAGTTTGCAGGCGACGAGGTCGCGCGGCGCATCGCGTCGGTGGCGGCGACCGTCTACCACAGCGCCCGCTCCTGGGAGGCGCAGCCGCCGGCTGGCAGCCAGCAGCAGCAGCAGCAGCAGCAGCAGCCGTTGCCGCCGCAAGGCAGCAGGCAGCACAAGGGCGCGCCCTCAGGCAGCCCGCCGGCGGCGCCACCAGCGTTGAAGGCGGGAGTAGGTTCGCCAAAGGCGCGCGGCAACCTGCAGAAGCGGCCAATGGCGGAGCGGCTGCTGCCAAATGGCCGCGTGTTGTTTCAGGTGCAAGCTTCAAAACATCTTAAAACATGTCAAAGTACAACAGCAGTCATAAAACTCATGATCCGAAACAACATCTTGCAAGTTGCGCTTGGAGCCAGCTCTGTGGGCCTGCTGGCGGGAGGCTGCACCGCCGCCGCTGAGTGCGCCTGCACGCTATGCAGCAGTGCGGCAAAGCTGCTCCTGAGAGTGTACGTGAGCTCGGAAGCTCCGGGAGCTCGGAAGCTCCGGGCTCAAGCGGCAGTGGTGCTTTTGAGTGTGTGTCACTTGAATGACGGGTTTTGACCCATCTATGGCGGTGCAGGACGGCTCCGTCAGCGAGCCGATCGACACCATCGTGTACTGCACAGGTACCTTTTTATTTCCGTATACAAACCGTGCTGCCTGCCGTGAATTGCTCGGGAAACCTCCCGCTGCGGGTCCGTGTGCGGCTGCCAGCAGTGTGTCTCCGGCGGTCAAGACAGCACTCAGCTGATCCTTGAGGCACAAATGTACGTCATCCGCTGCATTCCTTGCTCACTGCAGGCAGTACAGCGTGTAGGTGAACCATGAGGCACGCATTTCCGTCACCCGCTGCATGTTACGTGTGCTGCCATCCACAGGCTACAGATACGCGTACCCCTTCCTCGATTCCAGCGGCCTGGAGCTGGACACATGCGACAACCACGCGGCGCCGCTGTACAAGCACGTATTTCCGCCGGCCGCCGCGCCGTCGCTGGCTTTTGTCGGCCTGCTGTGGAAGTCGCTGCGCTACATCCAGTTCGAGATGCAGGTGCCAGAATGCGTCATCACATTCAGCTGCTTGTTTCTCATTCATTGTTGTGGCTGGCTGTTGGCCGCTCGTGACGGGAGCATGCTACATTGGCCGATAGCGTGATTCTGCCTGAATTTGGGTGCTCGTTTTCCTCCCGCTTCATGTCGAGCTGTGTTGAGGTTCCGTATGCTGTATGCACAGGCGAAGTGGGTGGCGCGGGTGCTGTCGGGGCGCGCCCGCCTGCCGCCCGCCGCGGACATGCTGGCCAAATGCCGCTCCTTCGAGGCCGCACACGCCGCCGCGGGCCTGCCGCTGCGCTACCTGCACTGCCAGGTGGGCAAGAAAAGACCCACTGAAAATTCCATTTCCAAAATAACCCCGGCTTGAAAACCCTCGAAGCCTCCAGGGTGGCTGGCTGTCCGAGGCCGCGCACATCGCCGCCGGGCTGCGCTGCGCTACCTCTGTCAGGTGGGGGCAAGCCCATATCCGTGACTCTTGTAGCCCTGCTGGGTGGTTTGGCGCGGATTCGAAAGGACTGCGCAGGTCGCCGCGGGGCTGCCGCTGCGCTACCTGCACTGCCAGGCGGGGTCATTCACTGTAGTGGCCAGTCCTAGATCCTTAACCATGCAGAGTAGCTCACTGCAAGATGCGAGGACGTGCACGTCGCCGCCGGGCTGCCGCTGCGCTACCCGCACTGTCAGGAGGGACCCTCCTACAGGTGGCTGGCTGCGCGCTGAGTCATCCACGCCCGTGGCGCAGCATGACGGCCCAGATACAGCAGGGACTGGCAGCCCTTTTGCATTTGCGCGGCCATCATTGTTGCCACCCTGCACACTTCACCTTGAGTGCTCACCTTGATGACACAGATGCCCCCGGATTCTTGAGCACGCACCTCAACACTACATCCGGTGCGTCGCGGTGTGCGACGCAGCTGCAGGGCCAGTGGGAGTACGACAACTGACCATCTCGAAAAATTCTAGATCTATTGCGAATTCATATTGACACATTGTCTGATGCCTGCAGGCCGCGACGCCAGCGCGGGGGCTGCTGGAGGGAATACGACGGCTGGCTGGCGCGCCAGTGCGGCTTGGCGGCGTCTTCACATATCATACATTTCACACACATTCCACATACATTCCACATACATCACGGTTCAATTCACATTACATGCAGGGTGCGACACCGTTGCGGGGGCCGCTGGAGGGGCAGTGGACGGCTGGCTGGCGCGGCAGTGCGGCCTGGCTGTGTCTCCACGTTTCCATGTACACTACGACAGACTGCATTAAAAATGCAGGGCGCGACGCCGCTGGGGGGGCCGCTGGAAGGGCAGTGGGAATACGACGACTGGCTCGCGCGGCAGTGCAGCCTGGCGGCGTCGCCGGCGGAGCCCTGGCGGCGGCGCCTGGCGCCGCTGCTGCGGCAGCGCATCTTCCTAGCGGCGGAAACTTTTCGGGACGAATTTGACGAGGAGGAGCTGGCCCTGGCGGCGCAGGCACAGCGGGCTTTCGAGCCGCACATTCACGAAGCAAAAGCCCGGGCGGCGGCATGATTTCTTTCGAGCTTGGCGGTGTGGCATGGCCCTCTCAGCATCGCTGCATTGCGCCCTGGCTGGCAAAGTCGATGGCGATATAGATGGTTCGGACTGGTGTCACAATTTGCGATTGCTCCCTTTGAGCTCCCTGATTGTGGGAACTCAGTCGCAAGCACAATGAAAGTTACAAGGTGCTGCAGCATAACATTCATCAAAAAATTGGCCAGCAAACACGATCTCTGGTCAACACAATTGTGACTTTGTAGCCAGCCGTTGCTCTCTGGTGCCGAGCTCCTGGCAGTGCCGCCAGGGCCCCATCAGCGGACGGTGATGTCGCACACCATCTGCGGGCCGGCCTGGCCGGACGCTGCCGCCGCCACCTGCATGCCTGCAGCGCCGCCGCCCGCCAGGAGCGCCGTTGCCGCGAGCGCCGCCGCCGCCGCGGCGCCACTGTCCCCGCCGCTATGCCCGACGGACATGCCACCCAGCAGCAGGGCGGCCGCCTGGAAATCAGCATCGAACAACTTTGAATGCGAACAAAGAGTAAACCAACGTTCCAAGTTCAGCCGTTTGCAGAGCTACTGACAATAGGCCAGATGAATACAGAACAAACGAAACCAAGGTTGGACTGCATCGAATATGTGTAAGAAACACTCAGATATCTGTTCAAACCAAACCTGCGCCGCCGACCTGCCGGCGGGCAGCCCGCCGGCGGAGAGTGATTGCGTCCAGCGGCTCGCCCCGTAGCAAGTCACAATAATGCGAGTTTAGTTTGAAGAAAAAACAGACCTCCCATGCCGACATGCCGGCGGGCAGCCCGCCAGCGGAGACAGACGCGCGGCGCAGCACAATATGTAAACCAAATTTCACTTCATCAATTCACCTGCGGCGCCGACATCCCGCCGGCGGAGAGCGACGCATCCAGCGGCTCGCCCCGCAGCACGTCAAGAGGAACTCGGCTTGATTATTATTATCATTAGAGTAAGAGTAGTAAACAGACCTGCGGCGCCGAGGACATGCCGGCGGGCAGCCCCCCAACGGACAGCGACGCGTCCAGCGGCTCGCCCCGCAGCATGTGTCCCAGCAGCTGCGCCGGCGACTTGGCCTTGGGGTATTCGACCGCCTCGTCCTGCAGCCAAGAGCAGGGCGTTTGTTCGTGGCAGCGTTGGTAGGGTAAGGGTTGGCGGAGCGTCAGTGCCGAGGCGTTTCCTTGCTCAGCTGGCTGGCAGGGTCAGAGGCACTCCAGTGGAAGTGCGGCAAACTGGCTCAGTGTGAGAAAATCTGGGCACCGTTGATGAACACTTAGTTGTCGAGGCACTTGGCCGTGGAGCTCTATTCTCGTCAGTGCATGTGCTTGTCCAGAGTACGTCAGTGTGCCCCTACCCCGTTCGGCCTCCTTTTCACCCACCTGTTCCGACAGCTTGGCCGCTTGTCGCGCGAGCGCGATTGCATCCTGCAGTCCGCCCAACTGGTCCACCAGCCCCAGCTCCAGGGCGTCGGCGCCTGTGGGGTCAACACATTGTTGCGTCACTGAAACATAGTTCAATTGAAACAGTTTGAATCAGACCTTGCGCTGTGCAGCGCTGTGACGCAAGCAGGGAGAGCTGGATTGACCCTGGAAACACAGTTCTGTTTCTTCCATGACGTTTGCGCGCACGCGTCTACAGGCGGCCCTTGGCGAGCTTGTGCGTCGCCTCCGGCGGTATGCTGGATCTTATTTGAATAGGAGACCGACTTTGATCCAGCCAGATACAACACAAATCGCGCACTTTCGTCCACACGTGGCCCCTTGGCGAGCTTGTGCGTTCGCCTCCGGCGGTAGGCTGAATCTTAATTGAATTTTTCCGAATTGTACCTGGCCAAATACAAAACAGGGCGCGCACCAGTCCAAACGCGGCCCTTGGCGAGCTTGTGCGTTGCCTCCGGCGTGAGGCCGCGCCCCTCCGCCACGCGCCGCCTGAAAATCTCGTAGACGTCGTCGATCATCGCCTCCGCCTGCAGACCAAGATGATCAAGGGTTGCTTTAAGGTCCAGGTTCACAGTCCAAAGGTCAATTGTACAGCTGACATCACAGCCACGCGCCGCCTGAGGGTTTCGTAGACATCGTCGATCACCGCCTCCGCCTGCCAGCAGTGATAACGACGTGTCATTGTGCGAGTCCAGGTTTTGCGTCTAGAGTATGAACCACAGCCACGCCACCGCCTGAAGGTTTGGTAGACTTTGTCGATCATCGCCTCCACATCCCACGCCGACCAATGTCAGAACGTAATTCTTGCAGATTAAAGCTTGCATCGCGGCAGACGCGTAGAGTTTGCATCACAGCGTTGCGGCTTTTGAAGGCGTCACACACATCATCCGCCAATGCCTGCGCCTGCCGCACCAGCCAATGGCGGTCTTCAGGGTTTGCTGCCCGGCAGCGCCTCAGCCGGGCAGCGTGATGCACCGGTTCGCTTAGCACGCAGGACAAAAACACTGACGAAGACAAACTGTCACCTGCTGCCGCTGGGGCTCCGTCCAGTCGGTGTACGCGGACATGGCCGAAGCGTTCTTCCCCACCGACACGATGTCTGTAGTCACGCCCACCTGCGCAGGTTGGGTTGGATGGATGTTCTCATCCATGACCGAAACACCCCGTGCTTGAGCTACCAATGCCGCGCCACGCCGCTGATTCCCGAGGCTGGCTGATGCCCTGGCCGCGGCAGCTGTTCAGCACGGAACCATGTTCCCATGCCAGCAACTCATGGCCACTTTCACAGGCGCGCAGAACCAATAGTGCCATGTCCCGGCGGCACGTAGGCACTATGGAGTGGTCCTGTCACGGTCCCGAACGCTGTCAATTGATGCACATTGTTGTTTGAGCACAGTGCCGCACCTGGTTCAGGCCGCCGGCGACGTTGAACTTGCCGCCGATGACGCCGATGCTGCCGGTGATCGTCGTCGGCTGCGCCAGGATTCGTGTTGCCGGACACGATATGTAGTATCTGCAGGGTTTGCACATTCAGCTCAACGTCAGTGTGCAGGGACATTCCTTGCGACTGGAACCCATGGCGTGCTGCCCATTGTCGAGTGGACTGTTGTGTGCGGAGTACTGATGCTGTGCAGTGCGCTACTGGCACAGTTGCACGCGCACCCGCCGCCGCCGGCGTAGTTGCCATGGACATCATTACTGGCTTTATATTATTTCTGGAACCTCATGATCTCAAGCAAAGTTGCGCACCCGCCGCTGGCTGCGTAATTGCCCATTGACACAATGACGGGCTTGCCGGCCGCCTTCAGCAGCGACACCTCCCGATGGATCACATCTGACGCCACCGCCGAGCCGCCTGCATCGCGAAGCACATATTGGCGCCGCTGGCCGAATCCATGCATGGCGGCATCAAGACATCCTGAATCGACCGCAGCTCATGCAGATGTACTGCAGCTGGGTGGCACAGCTGTTGGCACCTGGCGCTGTGAGCTCGTTGCAACATGGGTTCCCGCTGCCAAGCCTTGCGCTGTGTGAAGTTGCAGATGAAATCGATTACCCATGACTGGGTGCACGACTCACCGGGGCTGTCGACGCGCAGCACGACCGCCTTTACTGCCTTGCTTTCCCGCAGTTGCCGCAGAGTTTTGCACAGCTTGATGCTGTCGATCACGGCGCCGCCCGTTGGGTTGTTGCTGGGCGCACCTGCGCGCCGCAAGACGAACAGTCGGTGCAGCCGCAACCTGTTTGCTCCGCAACCCGATATGATGAAATGTCAGCCAAAACCTTGGCCAAAAGCAGGGATGGGGTCCATGTCACAGGGACAGTCCGCAGCGGATGCGCTGGCTCAGAAAAAAGCAACACTGGCAGACTGTCGAACATGGATCATGCAAGAAGGATCATGCAACAAGGGAATGGAAGCTCACTGATAAAGATTGGGCCCGTCGCATGCACCACCGCGACCTCCGGCGCTGCTTTTGCGTCACTATCTTCATCCAGCCTGACACCGCCCATGCCGCTGAGCATGCTCATCACGCCGCCCTTGTTCTTCTTCTCCGCCTCCTGTTGAACGAAAAAACCCATATGCAGAGGTCGCAACATGAGCAGACTGAGTCGAGAGGTTCAGGCAGCGCCCGACAAAATCTGCATCCTCCAGTCCGCGCGTGACAAAACCATATGCATCCATCACGCAGCGCATGACACAAACACCTTACGCGTGGCAGCCGATCACATAGACATGGTGTAGTACTTTCAGATGCATTCACCTTGGCCTCCATGACGCGCACGTAGCGGCTGAGCGGCACCCGCGCCGGAGGCTTGCCATCCTCAGCGAAGCCAGCCGCCGCCACCGACACCGCCTCGTCCCTGCAATAGCAGTGTTTGTAGCAGGATTTGCAACCTCCTCTCCCTCAGGCAGACTGCTCGCAGCTTCAGTGGCTGCACAAGTAACAGCTGGGCGGCACCCGTGCCGGAGGCTTGCCGTCCTGCGAAAAGCCCGATGCCGCCTCCAATACCGGTTCATCCCTGTTGTTTGCAACATCCTGCTAGCATCTTCCAGCATCAGTGACTGCGCATGTAGCGGCTGAGGCCGTGCCGAAGGCTTGCCGGCCGGCATAAAACCCACTGCCGCCTCTGACACCGCCTCGTCCCTCAAAAGGTGCCCGAGCATTTCGGCATTCCACCAGTGTTTTGGCGCCTATGATCTGGCTCTGATCTGAGGGGAGCCTGGCGACGTCGGTTGATGTAATCTGCCACTGGCTGCTGCCGGGGCCACAGGAGCCGGGAGGCGCTCTCACTGGAGGAACTGCCACCAGTTTACGTTTCAATGATTTGTGGATTTATGTCATCTCAAACCCACCTTCTGAACCCTGTGGCTCCCTAATGCACACTGGCACTTTCCATGTGCCTACTACGCACCAAGTGCCATATTCATATGTACTGTCAGTGTCTCACCTGCACTTTGCAGCATCCAACAGCTGCAGCGCTCCGCCCGCTGCACCGTCAGGGAATCCTTTTAACTTCTTTACTGCATCTTTTCAAGATTGCCTTTACTCACCTGTACTTTGCAGCGTCCAACAGCTTCAGCGCCACCGCCCGCTGCGCCGTCAGGGGAGCCTCGTCGATGGCCGCCTCCACAGCCGCCTGCGGCAGCCCCCGCGACTGCGAGACGCCCTGCACAATTGTGTAGGAAGCATCAGCAAATTCCTTGCAACACACCGACCCTAGTGTGCCAATCGTCTGCCATTGGCGCCTTTGCCGCCGGCAGCAAGCTGCCCCTGATCGTGCACTGTGATCCGGATCGCGCAACGGCGATGTGGTCTTCACTGCCAGCATGTCGACCTCCTGCCTAGCTATGGCTGTTTCATGACACTTGATGACTACTTGCGCGACAACTCACATGACAGCATGACACCCGGCACTGCCTCGCGGAAGCAGGGCGAACACAGTGGCTATGTCTGCATGGGAACGTCGGTGTCTTAGATGGATGTCAGCATGGACATTACCTCGACAACAGTGCCGACCATGGAAGTCAGTATTCGGTCTAGCGCGGCACGGTAGGCGCTCGTGTGCTTGTCTTCAGTGAAGCGCTCGACCGCGCCCTTGAACTCCTCCCGCCGGATGAAATGCCGCCTGACGTCCCACCTGTCCGGGTCGAATTGCTGCCGTTTGGTGACATATTTGCTTCAGGAGCGGATTTCAAGCTGTATCAGGGGCGTAAGGGGCGTGTGTCCTTCTGAAAAGATAAAAATGCCGGACACGACGGGTACAGGATAGTTTTGATTGGGTGCCTGGTTCGGTCCAAACCAACCACCCACCTGTCCAGCAGCTTCCCAAAGAAAGTACCCTCGATCGCGAGTCCGCTGATGCCGACCATGCCAGTCGGCTGCATGTACACCTGCAGATGATGTTTGAGAGTTCAGTCGATCCTGCTGTGGCAATTGACATTTGGGAATTGGCACTATATGCCGGCGTTCCCGCGGGCTGCACGCACACCTCCGCGGCAAACCATGCAAAGCATGACATTCTGTGTCGTGTCAGCAGCTGCTGCAGGCCTGCACAAGTGTGCAGAACTCCACCACCCCAGATCAGCCCAGGCCTGACCGGTCAGCTGAACGGCAGTTGCGCCTCTGTGCTGGCATGCTTTGTCAAAGGCGGAGGCGAAGAAGCAGGGCCCAAAGCCCTCGGCGCATCCATAACCAACTCCTAAATTCAGACACAGGTGGTCAACATATCGTAAGAACAGACCGTAAGAAGAAGATATGATAGTTCTGTTCGCACTTTGTCGAAGGCGGAGGCGAGGAAGTAGGGCCCGAAGCCCCCAGAGCCGGCTTCGCCAAATGTATCCGAGTAGGCGATGCAGGCCGCCCTGCCCGCTGCCTTGGTTCTGCCGAGTCATAAACCCATAAAGCCCATAGTGTGTTGCATTGAGCGCGTCGTTGTTGATAATGTTCATGATATTGCAGTCAGACACACCCGGCCGCCTTGGTCCTATGTGGTAGCATCGCACGCAATCGGACACGACGCTGCCAGCTGTTGGTGCCCCTTCTGGATGGCAGTTGGCAGATGTGGCTCACTGATGTAGGAGAGATGTGTGCATGGGCCGGTGTGGGTTGCGTTGCGTCGCAAGGGCAACTCATTCCGTCAATTGCGTTCTCGAGGTGATCACACTGTGCAGGTGGTGGAGGCAGCATGCCGCCAACTGGGATCCTTCACGGCCGAGCGCAACTCCTACATGACCGCCAGCACAGCGCCGCCACAGCAAGGCAAAAAACGCGGATGAATTTCACCCATACCTGAAGTCCTTCACGGCTTCACGCAGCTCCTCCATGACGGCCAGACCGGCGCCGGGGGCGCCTATGTAGGCCACGACGCCTTGCACCCGGCCGTCGCCGCCAGCCTCACCCAGCGCTCGCACCACCTTGCGCAGCTGGCGGCCGCAACAGAAGAGTCGAAACCGGAAAAAGGAGGAACGGAGCAAGAATGAATGGAGCAAGTATGGTGTTGCGCCGTTGCCTGAAGAGAGCGAACCGGGACTGGGTGATGTGCTTGATGCCACCTAAAGAGATGACATCTGAATGGCCGGGTTCGGCTGTTGCTTCGGATTCGTGGCTGATGCACTCCATGCACTGCCTCAAGACAACATTCCGTCAGCTGTTGGTAACAATGTCCACCGCCTGGGTCTCTACATGACCGAACGTACCTCCATCTGTTTCGGCGCCTGCCCCAGGAACTTCAGCGGGCTGAAGGGCACAGTCTCCACTACCTCCTGAGTCTCCAGGTCTGCGCGGGCATAGCAGTGAGTCAATGCCTAGGGCTTGGCAGGCTCAGCGATCGCATGCTGTTGCGCTATCACCAGGCCAACTGCTTGCACATCGTGACATGCGTCCCATGTTGCGTGAGAAATAGTGTGTGATGCTTCATCTCGTGAGAACAATCACTCACCTAGCTCCAGAAGGAATTTATCGGGCAACTTCAATGCCTCCTCCTTCATGCGCTGCGGCAGGAAGACAGGATGAAGTCTCAGAATGGCTGCAGATATCTGGAACGTTCAAAAATAAAGTCAGGAATTCAGGACTGCTTCTGCTGCTGCGGGTGGCGCAGCGTGATGACTTCAGTGCACAGATCAGTCGTGTGATGGCCGATCACCTTGCGCATGGGTGCGATCGTTTGGGACACCACCAGACCGCCGACGACTACGAGACCGCCCGTGACTGCCAGTCCGTTGCGCACATAGCGCCCGGCCCTCGCCAACATGATCGCAGATCACTTCAATGCGGAAGTTGTTTTTGCATTTGGCGCACGACGTGCACGACTTGAGATGCTCGTGAATGTATGCGCACACATCACAGATGTTTCTACTGAAAAGAAGCGAAAACCAAACACTGGCTGGAGGATTGCATTGTTCTGGCTTTCTGCAACCCTCAGCACGTGACCCATGACTAACCGTCAGCTTCAAAATTCGAAGCAGCAGAGCATCACATAGCTGCACTCCTCCTTTACGGTCAACGTACGCATATGTCGCATGCCAATTGAGGGCCTGCCGGCGCAGCCATCAGCGCGGCAGCGTGCTCTGTTCCGCCGGCCGCCGCCGCCGTTGCCAGCACCGCCTCCAGCCAGCAGCTGGTCCCGCCGCTGCCCTCCGAAATGCTGCCCGTCAACATCATGCTGCTGAGCAGCAGTGCCGCTGCATGGGATGCCGTTGTTGCCCGCAGGCAGGCCGGCGGCCGCAGAAGCCGTCGTCAGCGGGTCCCCACGCATGACGCCGTGCAGCAGCTGCAGCCACGTTGCCGGCCGCGGGTAGTCCACGGCTTCGGCAGCCTGCAAGCAGAGGCACCGTCGGCGTCAATGCGGGCGACTGGGAATCGACTATGTTGTGAACCAGACGTGCTGTGTGCCGAAATGATCGCATCAAATGCTGCAATGAACGGTAAAGCGGACGCAGAGCGCATGGAACAGGCCAGTGCATAAACATGGGGTTGGAGTGACGCGATGTGCCCACCTCTTGAGACAGGCTCGCCTCCCGCCGCGCGACCTCAATTGCGTCCTGCAGCCCGCCAAGTTGGTCCACTAGCCCCAGCTGGAGTGCATCTGCACCTGTAGTCGACGTATACCACGATGCATTGGGTGTTGGGCAAGATTCGCAATTCGTACTGACTTCTGATTTGTCAGACACCGCAGGTTTATCAGACACCCTACAAGGCTCCTCAACAAGGCCGCGCACCTGACCAGGTACGGCCCTTTGCGATTGTGCAAACCGCCTCCAAACTGAGATGCCGGCCTTCTGCCACGCGCCGCAGGAAGTGCCTGTAGACGCCATCGGTTGCAGCCTCCACCTGCAGTGTGATACAGTTGCGCTCAGCAATCTGGAGAGAGCAAAGTGGCACAAAGGTGACAGCCCAGAGGTGAGTTCCTCGAATTTTGCGGTTTGACAGAATTGACAGCAATTGGTCGATGTGATTGCGTGCGCGAGACTGCCATTGCTTTCGAATCAAGCGCACCTGCTGCCGCTGCGGCTTTGTAAAGTCGGTGAAGCGGGACATTGCCGCGGCGTTACTGCCGCCTGCTGCCACGATGTCCGTAGTGAGCCCAACCTTGCGGAGCACAAGCGAGGCATTTCGCATCCGAACAGCTCCATGATCTGAGCTTTGCTGGTGCCACAGAAGCATGACGGTGACATGAGAGCAATATGCAGCAGCTCAGAGGTGCCCCGCCACACTGATGCTTGGAAGGGTAAACGGAGAGGACCTGGCGGAGGGCGCCAGCTAGGTTCAGTTTCCCAGCGACGACGCCTATTGCTCCCGTGACGGTTGTGGGCTGCGCCAGAATGCGCGTCGCCGGCACGCTGATGTAGTACCTGTTGCACGCCGTCGTCATAACTGAACATTTATATTGCTGAGTTCAACGAGACATGCGCATCAATGTCCACGCTTCCTCACGTGATCAGAATGGCGCCATACGGATGGGGACAGCACCCAGCACGCCAATGCAGCTGCAGATGCAAGGCAGGCGGATGCCGCCTGCAGCAGCGAGTTCACAGACTGTCGGGGATTAAATATCATACGCGCCGCTTGACGCATAGTTGCCCATGCTGACGACCACGGGCTTGCCGGCGGCCGTCAGCAGCGACAGCTCCCGATGGATCTTGTCACACGCCACCGCCGAGCCACCTGCAAGCAGCGAGCCGACTCTGATGTTTGCCAATTCTGAACGCTTGCCGCTGCCTCTGCCTGGCGCTGTGTCGAGGAGGAATTAATTGCGTAGCTCCTGTGGCTCTTGTTGTTTCATGTGGACCCAGGGGGATGGATCCAGCCAGGCTTTCCCACTCTCACCAGAGCATTCTCATGAAAGTATTCATCGGCTCAGCACGCACCGGGGCTGTTGACGCGCAGGACGACGGCCTTGACGGCCGGGCTCTCCCGCAGCTGCCGCAGTGTGGCGCACAGTTTCCTGAAGTCCAGTAGCGGCGCGCCGCTGGGACTCCTGCCCAAGCTGCCTGCTAATTACCAACAAAGCATTCAGGGGCGACCACCGATATGATTGCAGCTGGATAGTCGGCAGGTCTGATACCCAACACAGAGTGCAGGTTGAGTGTGCACCGTTTGTCAGCACCATGCACTGTAAGAGCACGATGAGAGCCAGCAGATACCGCACCAACGTAAATCAAGTTCAACCCACAACTTTTTCGGTTATAGGATCCGCACTTTCAAGGATGACGCCCTCAGCGTGCACCACGGCAACATGAGGCGCTGTCGGCGCGGTGCTGTCGCTGACAGCGGTCCCTCCATTCCACAGGCTGAACAGCTGCGGCATCAGACCCTGCTGGCTCTGCTTCGCTCCCGCCTCGGCTTCCATGGCCCACAGGTAGCGGCTGAGCGGCACCCGTGCAGGCGGCTGGCCATCCGCTGCAAGGCCGGCTGCCGCCTCCGCCACAACCTCGTCCCTAATGCAGCGGTCGGAGGTCAGGCGGATGTTGGCAGGGCTGCAGAACGCATACTTGAGTCTGCAGAAGTTGCGCAAGTAAGGAGAGCAGACGACTTGCAACCTAGCTGCCAGCAAAGCACCGAAGCACAGAGCGCGTGTAACTCACTGTACTATTGCAGTGGCAGCAGGACTTCCAAAGGAATGTGCACTGGCAAGGAACCACCTGTATCGTGCACCGTCCACCAGCTGCAGCTCGATCGCCCTGCGGGCGCTCAGTGGCGCTTCATCCATGGCGGCCTGCACGGCTGCCTGTCTGATGCCTCGCGAGCGCGCAATGCCCTGGGCAGGTGCAAGAGAAGGTTGCGGTCAGACAATCAGCTTAAGCGCTGCTGTGCTGCCCAAATGATGCCGCGCCTCACACATGCTGGAGCGACTCGACCAGCCACCTCTTGACTTCGCAGACATGCTCCTCACTCTGACACGCAGCAGCACCTGGTGCCCCAGCATGCACTGCCCAGTGCAAAACCATATGAGATGCTGGCGTGGCACCTGTGTGACGCTGTCGGCCATGGAGGCCAGCAGCTGCTGCGTTGCCGCGCGCAGGGGGCCGCTGTACTTTTCGTGCGTCAGGCGCTCCACCGCGCTCTTGAACTCGTCCCGCACGACGAGGTGGCGCCTGACGCCCCACCTGTCCAAAAGATAAACAGCAGCCAGCATGAGATGGTCAGCTGCCAGACACCGTGACAGCCTACAATGCTAATAAAAGCTGGAGTATGCGTGCTCTTTTGAGTGGACCAGCACCTGTCCAGCAGGGTTTTGAAAAACACGCCCTCGACTGCGAGTCCGCTGACATTGACTGTGCCTGTCGGCTGCACATACACCTGCGCGTGAGCAAGGACACTTCATCTGGCGGCTAGCATGGGCTGTTTGACCATACGTTCAGGTACAAGGGAGAGATTGGCCAATGCAGGAGTCAGGAATGCGAGGTGCTACCAGAGCTTCAGATTCGCAGCTTCTGTCTGAGCAGTGGCCAGATGTTACCTTGTCGAAGGCGGATGCGAGGAAGTAAGAAGCGGTGCCCGGGTGCGTTCCGGCCTCGCCAAAGGAGTCCGAATACGCTATGCAGGGCGTCCTGCCCGCTGCCTTTTTTCTGTCAATAACATGACAGACAGTTCAGAGACAAATTTTGTATCAGAATCTAGATGCGCCATCCAAGACACCGATGCCCAGAGCCTACAACGTCTCATCGTACGCACCCGAAATCTCGCACTGCGGACCGCAGTTCCTGCACCACTGGCAGGCCGGCGCTTGCTGTGGCATCCCCAACGAACGCTAGTAGGCCCCTGACTCTGTCGTCGCCGCCGGCGTGCGCCAGCGCCCGCACCACCCTTCGCACCTGGCCGGCACATGCGGCGCCACCTCATGCACACGTGGTGTTCGTGGTGTACACACTCACTGTAACTGTCAGCAGACCGTGTCCATTTCAGCAAGCTGTATTTGACTACTATGCTATTTGCCCAGGCATGTTTGCTTGTGGCTGACTGACCTCGAGCTGTTGCGACGACTGTCCCAGGTAGTGTAGATGGTTGAAGGGCGCCGTCTCCACCATGTGCTGTGTCTCCAGATCTGCATTAGCATGATCAGGCAACAGACTCGCACGAGGTGGACGTGCACGTTTCCGAAGCCAGCACGGTATTGCTGGGGGGCACAACACATGCCAACACATGCACCCAGAGTTTGCTGCTGCGAATGTTCGTAAGACCGTGGTACCTAGCTCGAGGATAAAGGCGCTCGGCAGCCGAGCATCCTCCCGCATGCGCTGCATCATGGGGGCAAGCGCAGTAATCGGAAAGTAGCGCAGCGTGGGCGCGATCTTCACAAGTTGCCGTGGTTCATTCATAATCTCTCCAGCAAGATCAACCAGCGAATTCGGGTTCGGATCCCGGCTTGACCGCGGCGCAGTTCAAGATGCCAGCACACGGTTGCCACTCACCTCGCGCAAGGATGTAATGGCTTGCGACGCCACCAAACTTCCTCCAACAGTTCCAACAAGTCCAATCAATGCCAGTCCATCGCGGATATAACGCCCAGCGTTTCGGATCATAATTATATGCGTCGGCAGATCGCCTCCATCACTTCACTGTCGCGTACAGCCAGTCTTGCTATGCAAAAGAGGATGTTCAACTTAACGAATATTGAATTGAAACCCTGTAGCATTGAAGAATAGGGTCTGCACTTGCAGCGAGCCAAGCTGATGCCTTTTGTCTGACATCCTGTCTGACATCCCGTCCGACATCACGTCACCAACTTGCTGAAGCTTTACTGAAAGTGACGACGAGCTTCGGTAACCCCTCTCCTTTTCTTCTGAAAAATAAAGACATGCGCAATGTCGTACCATAAATAGTGCTTGCGGCGCGCGGCTGCTAATTGTGTAAACTCCCACTCCCGAAGGATTTCACTCGACGAGGCGATATGGCAGCACCGCAGAAGATGGTGTTTGGTCCCTACATCAGGTGCGTGCACTCGATCGAGAGCGATGTGTTTGATGTGCAATCGCCTGCCATACACAGACTCGAACACTTCTGTGTCGTTTGTCCCAGGTTCAACTCCTATTGGCCAGAGGACAACAAATGGACCTGCAGCGTCCTGGCTGTGGTCCACAAGTCGGTATCGGTCCAGCCGCGGCTGCTGCTGAAGGACGGGCAGCAGCAGCCCCAGTTTCCCGGCATCCTGCTGGACAACTACGGTGAGCAGCGCCGCTGCACTCCAAGCACACGCTGCTCAACAACACACGCTGCTGACCATGCAACCCACCATTCATGGTACACTTGTCTCGCTCCCGGGAGTCACATGTCGGCAGCATGAACGCCCTCAGCATGAGCTGGTCCGCAGGCGACTTCAACTTCTGGCGCTTTGACATCGACACCGTGCTGGTCGGCACCGAGCGGCTTGTCCATCACTTCTTGGACCTCGGTAGGGGCGCCCGCATATGCTTTTGTCAAATCAATATCTGCGCGCCGACTTCTTGTCAGAGGCTATATGCGACATGCTCACATTCGTGCGCATTTGTCACCTTCCTCTCACGGGGCAGCGCTGCCGTGCCAACTGAGTGTCAGAGATTGTCAGGCCTATGCACCTGCCGCTGCTGTCCTCACGTGAAATTCGCTGGGTTTCGCAGGCGCGGGTGCGTCGGCAGGGCAGGAGTGGCACAGTGTCGTGTTGCCCGCTGCAGGGCAGCCATGGCATTGGGGTTTTGTCAGCGGCGCCGCCTTCTCCTCGGGTGCGCCCTCCACCGCTTTGCGGATGCTGGCATCTGGATCCATACCTGGCCCTCCTCAAGCCCATGCTGAGCGACTTTCAGTACACCCACTCACTTCCTGCACGCGGTTGCAGATGACCCTTGCCGTCACCAAGCAGCCGTGCCGGAAAGTTCGAGCTCCACAATGAGCCACCTGGCGTGCAGCTTGTCGAGCATACTCCTGCTGAACCAAGCTTTTTCCAACCCGCCCAGGCCGGGCGCCGGCGGCTGAGTGGGGCGGCTCGGCGCCAGTGTGGCAGTCACTCCTGCGCAGCAATGCGCAGCGTCCGCTGCACGCGCTGCTGCGCGGCGGCAGCCAGATCAACGGCGACGCCGTCTTCGAGGCGCGTGTTGGGGCTACTGAATGTTTTTATTCTCCTTGCTGAGCGGTCACAGGCCAAAACCATGGACACGGCTGCGCTGGGTGCCCCGGCATGCCCCAAGCGAATCGAACCTGGCAGCACTACTTGCGTGCTCGGCCTGCAGACACAGGCACCTCACATGCTATTATGTTCATATGAATCAGGACAACTCCCTGCTCAATTGCAGACGCCGGAGCTGTCGCAGTGGGCGAAGCTGCCCAGCCGAGCGGAGCGCGAGGCCGCACCGCTGTCGGCGGAAGCAGCTTCCGCCGCCGCGGACACCTACTTCCAGCTGTACACCCAGCGCTTCGGCGAGGAGGGCGTGCGTGACGCGCTGGCCTGCATTCCCCAGGTATATTCACATTGTGTGGGCCACCTCGTCAGAAAGCGTTGCGCAAGACTGCTGGCCGGCAAAACAGGCTGCCGGCTGCGAACCAGGCTGTGCTTGCAAAGCGAACTGCCAAACAACTTTCCGCAGAATCATTCAAAGCAGTGTTTGCTTCTACAAGGCATGACAGCAGCCCGCCAATGACACTTCACGTGAATCCACTTGTGCCACAAAACCCTCAGGTTGCATGACACCGTGCACGTCCTCTGGTAGGTCAACATCTGGGACGACGAGGACATCTTCACGCTGTGGGGCAGCTTTCCGAGGGGCATGCAGCGGTCCCCCGTCTTCCGGGGGCTGTTCGATGTCGCAAAGCGCTTCTACCTGCTCTTCCAGCACCACACGACGGGCGCCGAGGCCGCCCGCCGGCGCACCTTCCTGTGCGACACGTGCGCTGCTCTCCACAGCCTGGAAGGCCTCACCGAAACGCCTGACGCCGCCACTGTCCTGGGAATTTGTCAACATCTACATGGGCCACATGCGGCAATGCCCAATGTGCTGCCAGCCCGAGGCTGAAGCTGGCCTACAAGCTGACAGCTGCTGCTGATAAGTTGCGGAATTCTGCCGTGCATCAAGCACCCGGGTCGTCGCCACCGACGCGCGCTCCGAGCGTTTTGCATCTGCACATCTACTATCTTCATGTTGCAGGAATCTGTCGTACATCCAGCAGCTGGGGCCGGAGACGGCGGTGGTGGCCATCAACGCGCGCTCGGATCACTTCCCGAAGAAGATAAAATCGTCAGTTGAAAAATCGGTCCACAGAGACCGATGTGAGTCTTCACATGTTGCAGGAACCTGCTGTACATCCAGCAGCTGGGACCGGAGCCGGCGGTGGTGGCCTTCGACGCGCGCTCGGAGCGCATTATTTAAATTTGGTTTTGCACATCTACTGTCCACTGTGTTGCAGGAACTTGTCGTGCATGAAGCAGCTGGGGTCGGAGACAGCGGTGGTGGCCATCGACGTGTGCTCTGAGCGAAACCATTCTAAATTGTTACATACCTCTTGTGTAAACATGAGTTGCAGGAACCTGTCGTACATCAAGCAGCTGGGGCCGGAGACGGCGGTGGTCGCCATCGACGCGCGCTCGGAGCGCACCAGAGAGCGCGTTCTTGACACGCCGTCATGGCTGGAGGTGTTCCACCGCGTCGGCGGCCTGCCGCGCAGCATGCGCCACGTCATCGTCATGCTGCCGCCACCGCTGCACTACCCCTCGGTGAACTTATATCTCTTTCCTTCGTTTCCGGTTGTACCTGTGCGCTGGCACCTTCCTATGTTTCTGCGGCACGCGCCACGCCATCGTCATGCTGCTGCCGCCGCTGCACTACCCCTCGGTGCATCCTCGTTTCTTGCTTCATATCTAGTCCATGCTTGCCGGCGTCGTTTCTGTCTATCTGCGGCACGCGTCACGCCATCATTATGTTGCCCCGCCGCTGCACTTACCCCTCGGGGCCTCCCTGACCCAGTGTTGTGCTGAGGGACTTCATGATTCAATTTGTCGAGCTTGCAGACTGGACCAGTGCGACCGAGCGTAATTGGCGCCGGGTGCTGGGTGACTGTGCAGCGGGCAACTGGGGGGCGCCAAGGGGACAACGCGCTCGTGCACCATTTGCCCACTACAGCTGAAAGGCTCTGAGAGGCCCTCCCTATCCGCAGCGCCTCGCGGTTGTGGCCCCTGACGCGGATCCGCACCGGGGCGCAGGTGCTGCCGGGCAACCGCGCGGCAATGGCGACGAGCTGCTCTGCGCAGTGGGATCGCGGCGCCGCATGCTGCCTCAGAGGTCATCTTGTGCCTGAGAGTGCCAAGTCATCAGCCACATGTCAACTCCGGCTGCAGGTACCGCTGGGGGACCGCGCGGCGATGGTGACGAGTCGCTTTGCGCAGTGGGATCGCGGCGCCGCGCTCACCAACCTCGTGCACAAGTCGGGGCCGCAGCCGGACCAGGGCCTGGACGAGGCAGTCGACCAGTGGGCCGCCTCCGGCCACTGGCAGGCGAGTTCCACATGGTGCAGCTGTGTTGTTGGATATGGTCGTGCGAATATACCCTGCGCCACTGAGATCACCAGAAAGACGTCCGGCCTGGACCAGGCAGTTGAACTATGGGCTGGCCTGTCCCCGTTTTCTTGTTGCTTTCGAGACCATGCATTTACGTTTGGCACATGCATCTTGGAATGGCCTGGTAGGGAAGCATCTTCCTCAAAGACCCCTTGCGCCACTGAAGTCACCAGGGTCCACAGTTGCAGCAGCGCAATCACAGCAGCGGCAGGGCATGTGCGAGCAGTTCCAGACGCGCACAGACAAGAGCAACATGCGAGTCTCTCAGCTGACAGTCAATACGAATTTCTCGATGAGAAGTGCACTTCCAGTTACATCGCAGGACCGGCGGCAAGTGTGCAAGCAGTGTCAGGCCCTCACGGACCAGGAGGACATCCAGCAGCTGGGAACTACCAGTGCCCTATCCGAATTGGCAGGAGCGGCATCGCGTGTGCGAGCAGTTCCAGGCGCTGCAGGCGAGAATGACGATTCAGTCAGTAGGACAAACAAGAAAACTCTTTTATGATATTTGCAGGAGCGGCGACGCGTCCTCGAGCAGTTCCAGGCGCTGACAGGCGAGAATGACATGCGCGTCACATTCCTGTGCGGCGGCACCGGCGCCGCCGGCGTCGCGCAGTTCTACAGGTGAAACTTGGCAGCAGTATTGATAAACTTTCCTGTGCGGCGGCACCGGCGCCGCCGGCATAGGGCAGATCTACAGGTGAACGATCGATGGCATTTGTTCGACTAAAGTTCCCGAGGCCGTCGGGTCGCATGGCCGTGCTGACATGATTCCTTGAGCGCGCCACAGCATGGCCATTCGTTCGTGCTGCGACCTGTGTCAGGATCGGTACAATGCTCACGCTGCTTCCAGCAGCATCCTGGCGTTTTGCGTGTGTCAATCCACCAGCTGTGCGCTGCCTACACAACACTTGAATCTGTTTTGGCATTGGGATGACTTCTTCTCAACTAGTATCCATCATGTTTCGCAATGTCTGACCGATTATTGTATATTTTCAGTGCAGCTGGCCCGTGGCAATGGACATGGCGCACGATCACCGCTTCGCGCGCAGATCCCTTACACAATTTCCTACTTCAATTTTCCAACCGTATTTCACTGGACAAAACGCATGCAGCTGGCCCAAGGCGGTGGACATGGCACACGACCACCGTTTCATCGCGCAGATCGTGGCGCCGCCCGCGGTGGACCGCCCGCTCGGCGAGGCGGCCGCCCGCGCGCTGCAGCTGTTCTCCGTTGCCTCCCAGGGCGTCAACAACCTCACCAAGGTGCCAACCGTTGTGATTAGTGCTCAAAATAAGATCAACTTCACCGCATGTTAAATTTCTGCAGCTCTTCTCCATCGCCTTCCGGGGCGTCAACAACCTGACGAAGATGCGCGCAGATTGACGTCCGCAAATGGCACATAACGTCTAACTCTCATGCATCTTGTGCCTTTGCTGCTGTCTGCGTCGCCCCAGTCCCAGGGCAGATAAGCGTTATCATGCGCCGTGGAAAGCCGTGTTCATGTTGCATGCACCTACAGCCGCAGCCCTTGTTGTGGTTTTTCTGGCTCTCGCCTCGTTCGTGTGTGCCGCATATGGGCATGCGCATGCGCTCAGGAGTTGACCCACTGCCACGTCCATAAAGCATTGATTGACTTTGAGCTCCAAAAGTTGTTGTTCGCAGGAGAAGATGGTGCGGCTGTTTGGCGTCGCGCACCCTGGCCTGGCCAAGCTGCTGCCGCGGCGCGGCTGGGTGGAGGCTTCGCAGCTGCCCGCCGGCAACTACACCCCGGTGCGGCCTGCTTTTGGCCGGTACTTTGGCTGTCCTCGGGCTGTTCGCTTGCTGCGCATGGAGTGCCAGCTGGCTCGGAAGCTACAAAACACATGCGAAGCGTGTCAACGGTCTAGTCACCTATGCGTTTCTATCTGAACAGTTCAACCACACTTCCTCCGGCTGTGCAGGTGCACAGCCTGCGGCCGTCGCAGCGGTCGCACTCGGGGAAGTCGCCGCCAGAGGGTTTCGCAGGCAAGGCGGGCGCGCTGCTGGGCCGCAGCGCCTCGCTGGCCAAGAAAGCCTACAGGGAGGCCAAGGGCGAGACGGTGGTGGAGGAAGAGGACCGGGTGCGCTCCCTAGAGTCCAATACCTTTAATTTGAGGCCAATCTACTCACATTGGGGCCGCAGCGCCTCGCTGGCCAAGAAAGCCTACAGGAATGCCAAGGGCGAGACGGTTGTGGAGGAAGAGGACCTGGTGCGTTGCTTGAACAACCCTTGGGGATTCCCTAAACCCTGGACATTGCTGCGCCGCAGCGCATCGCTGGTGAGGACACGCTGGGAGGCAGGCGAAAAGGGAGTCGGGAGTCGGCGAAGAGGCTCGGAATGGCGATGCTTACCAAACCACGTGCTGAAAATTTAAGGGAAAGGGACCTTCGATGTATGTCAGGCCATGCACTGTCATGGCGCCAGAACACTGGAGAGTCTGAGCTCCAGGAAGCCGTGGGGGGGCACACGAGTGGCAACGTGCATGTCTATCTGCCATTGTTTCATGAAGCCAAACTGCCGCTGATGTGGCCCTCTCTGTCTCGCGAGGTGGTGGCTCTGCCGC
>JAABUL010003357.1_pt1 | contig 23902 bp, 27 predicted proteins | sample 5559151 | NCBI WGS metagenome assembly JAABUL01 (sample SAMN10711876, study PRJNA513368) | rock metagenome | isolation source: Antarctica rocks | place: Antarctica: Victoria Land, Pudding Butte sud | reverse complement strand
GAAGATCTTCCAAATTTACCGTCAAGCTGCTGATCTTAGAAGTACGAATCACCATTTTGAATTCGAAACGGTGTTGTTCGTCGCCCCTTTATATGCAGCGGATCTGCCCCTTACATACCTACTCCACTGGTGACTCGAAGGTCTCAGTACCTAACAAGTGGGCCATAGCACTCTGGGGATTCGAATTACTCCTTCCCCTGGTTTTGTACCAATGTAAGCTCGGAGTGGGCTATACATGGGTAGAGAAGCGGTGAGATTGACCCGAATTCAGTGTTTGGCCTGAGGTCGACGAGGTAGACGACGCTGAAATTGTCACCATTTTGTAGTCGCTGCACATAACATTCTTTACATCTGCATTTCCTGCATTGATCTTCGGATACCGAAGATGTCGTACGCTATTGTTGTGGCTGCCGCGTTTCATACGGTGTTCGAGTGCTCAGTGCGCTGCACCTTCACACTGACTTGGGATCTACGCCCATTGATGACCATTGATGCTTACCTATGCTGAAGGGTTTCCTCTGATATTGTAGCCTGCCACGCGTCATCCCGTTTCCCCCAAAAGCCATCCTCCGTGTTGTTTGGATTGCTTGTTTCAATCATCGTTTTGCCTGTATCGCTCACCGATTTTCCCCTGCTTTCTGGCTTCTCCCATGGTAGCACTCACGCGATAAGTCCATGTATTCCGCGCTGTATGACAGAGAAGGATATGATATCCCAGATTTGGATCTGTACAAAAAGGTGCTCGCCATTGATCCGAACGCTTAGCGTCGTTTCAGATTGTAGCGTAATCTGATGACTGTCAGGCGAATGGGGACAACGAATGAGCTTGCTGCGATAAGTATGCGCGGGAGGCGGAGGAACGGCGTGAAGCCTTCATTGATGCCACCCAAGCGAAAAAGGAAAAATTTGGCGTGACAGCCCCACAGCAACATGACTCCTTTCAACCGGAGGCAAGAATACCATGCATCGACTGAACGCTGGGCTGGTCGCGCACATGGGAATGGGCCGGGCGGGGTCATCATCGCAGAGGATGAGGCTAGTTCGAAGCCGTCAGGAACAAGGAGTTGATAAGAACATGTGTAGCTTTTCCTTATCGGGTCATCTGTGAGGGTGAGATACAAGTGTGGGGCAGCATCATTGTTCAATCCAGCGTCCAAGCCACGGAGTCGAAGTGGCGATCTGCTAAGGCTTGGTAGATCCTGATCGTGCTATCCTGACACCCTGAGTTGATCAAGAATGCTATGATTAACTTCCTTGCATACAACAATATAGGAAGCTGATCACTTGCCAACCTCTAATCTTGCTTTCGGTGAAGGGATGTAGACATATGGCAGAGCTACCAGTAGTTAAAGATAGATAAATTCAAAGCGGCAATAGGCGATTTATCAACAATCTTGAATCCGGGGTCCCGTAGCGTGGGCATCGTGGAATAATTCTCTCAACCTGTCCACTGCAACCGTAACCCGGTAACCCACGTTCTTTATTAAGAACATCTTGCTTCTCCTGGCTGTTCCTCTTTCTTATATTGAGTCTTTCGTTGATTTCTTACGACTATCATCCTTCAAACACCTCCCCATCCAAAGCAACACACAGGACCCACCGCGGAAATGGTAAGCGCAGCTCCTCCTCACATGTACGAGCTTTACAGTCCTGACTATCATACAGGCCGAATCAACTACCGTCTCCAATACGGAGAATGTAAGGCTGAGCATCTCCGGACTTCATTTGCGACCTCACTGCTGACAGTCATCAAGCTCATGAAGTACATGGACCTTGACCAAAAGGGCTATTCCATGGCAGAGTATATCTGGGTTGACGGCAATAATGGTGTCCGCTCGAAGACAAAGGTTCGTGCATTCCTTCCCCCTGTGGCATAGCTCCAAACGCACGCTTTGAGGTACCTCCCAGCAATGGCAGCGTCGACAGAAGCAGGCTTATCCGGCGCTAAGCGTTCTCAATTGGAAACGTTTATCCATTTTGAGAGCTGCAACCTGTATTTGGCTGATCTTTGCCGTCTAGACCCTTGACAAGCCCTGCAAAGACGTAAAAGAGCTCTCAGAGTGGAATTTCGATGGTTCATCCTGCGGCCAAGCTGAGAGCGGCGACTCTGATGTCTATCTCCGACCCGTTGCCATCTACCCTGACCCATTTCGTCGTGGCGACAATGTTCTTGTCTTGTGCGAATGCTGGGATCACGATGGGACCCCTAATAAGTTCAATTATCGGCACGATGCTGCTCGACTGATGGATGCCAATGCTAAGGAAGAGGCTTGGTTTGGCCTCGAGCAAGAATACACTCTCCTTGGCTTAGACGGAAGACCCTATGGGTGGCCCAAATTAGGCTTTCCCGGTCCTCAAGGCCCATATTATTGTGGTGTCGGTACTGGCAAGGTCTACTGCAGAGATATCGTGGAGGCCCACTACAAGGCTTGCTTGTTCGCCGGCATCCAGATCTCCGGTATCAACGCAGAGGTCATGCCTGCTCAGTGGGAATTCCAAGTTGGGCCCTGCGTTGGCATTGAGTGTACGTTGGATCCGAAGAATCACGACTATTCCTGTTGACCTGACCGTGCTCTAGTGGGTGACCAACTTTGGATGGCCCGTTTCTTACTCCACCGTGTCGCTGAGGAATTTGGTGTTGTCATTACCTTTGCTCCCAAGCCAGTTCCAGGTAACTGGAACGGAGCTGGTCTTCACACCAACGTGTCGACGGCGACTATGCGCAAAGACGGTGGTCTCAAAGAAATTGAGGCTATGATGGGCAAGCTCGAGAAGCGTCACGTGGAGCATATTGCAGTCTATGGAGAAGGCAACACAGAGCGAATGACTGGCCTGCACGAAACGGCCAATATTGACAAGTTCAATTGGGGTATTGCGGACCGTGGTGCCAGCGTCAGGATCCCAAGACAGTGTGCAGCAGCTGGTAAGGGATATTTTGAAGATAGAAGGCCTGCTTCTAACGCCGACCCGTATCAAATTACCGGCATGATGATGGAGACTGTGAGTTCAGTATTGTACCCTGTCTTCGACCTATACTGACGGACTGTGCTATAGATGTTTGGAGGCTTGCCTGAGGAGAAAATGCAGAAATAGAGAAATGGCTTATTTGTAGGGGAAAACAGGATGGCTGGAGCGATAGACGGACTGGTCTTCATGCGTATCTGCATTCAACGGCATTCATATAGCATGTATTCACTAATGATAGTTGGTCAATGAATTGAATACCTCAGTACAATTCTTGATTCTTGAATCCAAGAAAATGTTTCTGCACAAAGACTTCGGGTGTGATTTCGTCTCTGCATGCTTGATGTGTTGGCAGAACACCAACCCTCGAGTCCAGAAAGATATCTCGGCCGGCTTCAACACCATATTCAATTGCCAAAGAATCCTCCACGATTCCTCATTCGGCTTTCGGCTTTCGAGATAACACAACCATTGACGAATAGCCGTGATCTAATTCACCACACCCAACGCTGACGTCGCGCCTCGAGAACAAGTTTCAATCGCAACGATGCGATCTTGTTCGCCCCGAATCTACCTATCTGATCACCCGTAGCACCCGAACTCCCATCCACCCACAACAATGGCCACGCCAACCTCCCACCCTCATCCACCAAAGCAACCCGCAGCCTCACATTTCACACCTGCGTCCGCATCCTCACCTCCCGCCCCACCCTCCTCTCACTCTGGCACGAACCGCTCGATACCATCTCCAGCTTACAGCGTACCGCTCAAAGCGCCCCAACGACCCCTTCACAACCGCAATGGCTCCGCGCAGTTACCACCCGGCAGCACGCCTCGTCTCCCCCAAAATACAAGCACCAGCACGCCTAAACCCGGGACCACAAGCGCGGCGGAGTCACCTGCTGCGACTGCAGCGGCAGCTATGCTTATGGATGGTCACTTTGGCTTTCCCGTCGGAGGAACGGGATTAACGCCGAGGGGGGTAGGCTTGACGCCTGTGGGTATGCAGATTACAGCTAGCCAGGGGGGCATTAGTGCCATTGTAGCTGCGCAGGATCAAGAGGAGGAAAGGAAGAGGAGGACTGAAGCTATTGTGGGCATGATGTCTACGAGGTGGGGGTTTGTAAGTCAAGAGGGTGTCGAGCGCTGCGCTACACGGCTGGGGCTGGCATGTTTGTGGGAGGAAGGGATGGGCCAAGAAAGAAAGAGGACGCTGACAATCGCGGGAGATGGTGTACTGGTAGATGTGGAATTTAGGGGTGAGGGTGTCAGGGGGGTGGTGTTGCAGTTTGAGGGGAGTAGGGAGAGTGTTGTTGCTGGGGCCGGTACTGCAGGGGAGGTACTAGGAAGGGATCTGAAGGGCGAGGGTGAAGTAGGATATGTGATTTTGGATCCATTTGTGGGAAATTTGGAAAGGTTGGCCGGCATGGATCGTTTGGGTGGACCGGAGGTCAATTGTTTTGATGCTGTAGATGGGATCTACAAGAGCTTGGAGAAGTTGTATCATTGGGAGTCAAATGGTCGGAAGCCAGAGAAGTCGAAGCTAGGAGACAATGACTTTAATGTGGCGGAGGCTATATGTCGGCAGAATGGACGGCCAATGGTGCATACTCGGGGCCGAGTTGGTCTGGCATTGCAGTACTGGGCGGAGAGGAGACTCATTTCTGGGAACCGAAGCACGGGTGATGATATGGATGTCGATACGATGGAGCCTGCTGAAGACCTGGACGAGTCCAAAGTTTGGTCTGCCATAATCGAATGTGAAGCCTCGCCCGCAGAGCTCTTCCCTCCCATTAGGATCTCCGACGCCTGGGTATCTGAAGACATAGCGAAGCCAATATCTACCGCGAACACGATGGACCATCACTCGATCGACTGGCTGGACCCGCCTCCCACCTTCCTTTCCCCAAAGTCACCAACGAATGAAATTGGACCCCTCGAATTGGATCGGAACGCTCAGCCAAGGACCCCAGACGTTCGTTTCGTTGCTAAGTTCGAGCCTCCAGTCATCGTTCCCATGCAGACAGCTATCCAAATGCACACATCCGTTGGCTCCCCTCTCCTTCAGGAATCGCTCCTCCCGACTACATACGAAAGCCTAGTCTTCTCCGACATAGACGGTCAGAACTCTCTAAGCGCAGGTCCACAATCGCTCAAAAAACCAATCACATCATATGATCCCTCCAATGATACCTCCTTATTGCACAAGCACAAGTCTACACTCTTCACCCAGCCAAGCGACTACGCTAGAGCCATAACCGAGCTCCCATTCAGCCACCCACGACAGATCACCGCCTTACTCCCATTCCTACGCCAATGGGCCCTGACAGCCTCTATCCTCCGGCACAGCTTTATGAAGGACTCTTCAGACGACATCTCCCCTCCCCCTTCAAACGTCCACCGCGATCCAGAGACTCAGACCCCACAACCCCGCCAATTCCAAACAATCGACGACGAACTGGCAGACTTCATGTCCTCCCCTCTCCCCTCAGACCCCTCCCCAACCAACGGCACCGCCAACGGCACAAAAGCAATCGACATCACCTTCACCGCCACGCCTCTTCCACGCTTCAACGTCCATTTCCCCAACCCCCGCCATGGCAACAAACTCGCAAGTATAGTTTTCAATATCGGTTTGAACGGCATCATCGAAGGCGTCGACGTCGACGATGGGAGTTCGCAGTTCGGAACCGCCAATGAAGAAGCCGAACAGGAGAAACCCAAGGAAAAGATCAAGTTGAGAGAAAGCGTAAAAAAAGTGCTAGAAATTGGTGAAAGCATCGGCGTCTGCATCGAGTGGATGAGCAGATCTACGGCTTCTAACCAACCATGAGAAAGCTGACACCGCTGACCATCTTTAAGGCCATATAGAGATATTTGGATGCATAGCGTGTTTGGATTTAAGTTGCTTTACGGTAGATATGATACCCAATATAGTACTGCATTTTGTGCATAGAAAGTATCCCCCTGGTATCCAGGATATCCCGCTTCGAGCCCATGATGTCGACGTGTAACAACTACTCCATGCCTACGACGGGTACCTATATGTGTAGACGAAGCTGCTGGACAGACTTTGGAAACTAGCGTCCTACACAATACTGTTGGAGCGTGGAACAACAGCGTTATCCTTCTCATCTCCACCCAACAATCGTTCATCGCGCCCAAGCATGTCTACTCCATTCGAAAGGCCGTAACGGATTTGTCTACTGCACGAGCGCGGTGTGATTGTCTCTCAAAGTCTACGCTTTTGGGTGATTCGAATGCTTGAGGCTCAATGATCAGCATTCACCAGAAAAGCAGACTTATGAGTCAAAAAGCACAAGGAGTGGTCGTGATCATATGAAGCCTCCTTCCAGCCCCTTCATGTTTCAACTATCCATAGAGAACGTATTGCAGCTCGTGCCGTCCTTGCTAAATCGCTTTTTCACTTCCCATCCTTGAACGCCACACCAGGCACCTGCCCGAGTCAATCCTCCGGCTGCCCAGACAAAAACGCCACTCTCATTCGGTGACTCTATGAACTTTCCATCAGCATGATCTCGCAAATATAAACTTGTTGTCGGGACTTACGAATGGCAGCTTGGGTATCACAACGAGTAACACAGCAAGGAAATTGATAATGAAATAGGTCAGGTCGTAATGCGTAAAATGGGTACTGAGCAGGAACACTAGAATCGGGACCACAAGCAGAAACTTTTTGGCAGGTGTGTACTGGTCCCCGTTATCGATCTGCTCCCACATGTTCAGGTTGTCGTAAGCTCCGGCATTGAATTCGAACGGGACTCCCCGGACCCAGTGAAACATTAAGAACGAGGCGCACATGTAAGTGATGTTGACAAGAGTCCACGACCTTTCTTGATTCACGCCCGGAACACAGTTGAATAGGAGCTTGAGGAGAATTATGCAGACGCCATGTATCGCCCATGCGCCTAGTCGGGGGCAAGTAATGTCAGCGAGTACTTCAAGCAAGGCCATTTCATTATGACTCTCCAATACAATCTTGTAGCACGGTTGATCCGTTCGCAGGAATTATTTTCGTAGTCCACCCCCAACAAGCATGCGAGGTGCTGGAATGAAGAGCAGCTTGCTCACCTTTCGCATTAACCCAGTTCGCGTTCCCATTTGGCAAGGCCGATTGGTCGCTCATATGCTCCAAAGACTCCGGTGGTTCTTGATATAGCAGACTGCTGGAACGCCTCCTCCTACTCTTCTTTCCATCATTCATCTTCGATGATCCGGACGATCTCAGTGAAGGAGCAGCTTTGGTGTTAGGCGAAAAGGCCAGCGTCCGGGGCATCAATAGGGGAGACAGGTTGGCGGTAGTGCCAGGGCTCTGGACTCGTCGGGGATGCTAGCCTGACGAAGAAGTGGCGGATAGCAAGTCTACTGTCTGTTCTTTGACTTAGCCTTACTACCAGAAAGTACCTGCGCTTGGATTCTATAAGGAGCAAAAAGAAGTTTGAAGAGGCTCTTTGACTTGCAGCTGGCACAGATAAGGCGAAGCGAAGGCTGCTCGTCTGGAAAAGAAATCGAGGGAGCATCGAGACTCGCTTACTTTGGTGGTACGAGTAATTCCCGATTAGGTGCGGTACATAAAACCTGTACTGGATAATGAATAGACCCAGAGTGGACAAAGTATGCCAACGTATGCTTCAGCAAACGTGATAGATAGAATGATGTGGTATGTGACAGGTGGGTGGTGCTGACAGAAAGCAGTCGTTTGAAGGAGAGTTGTTCCCTGGTTGGCAGTTGCCGTTTTCTGACACGGAAGCTCAATATCGGGGTCGTCCAGCTGTAAGCCAAGCTCGGCCGAAGGCTTGCGCTAAATTAGGTAGGAACTGCCGTAGAACTGGAAGTCTCGGCGCGCAAGGTGCAGCTGCACGTCATTTTTCGCCGAAAAAATCAATACTCAGATAGTGCGTGGAGAAAAACCACAATCGTGCGCCCGACCAGATTCGATTTTATACTCAAGGTATGGCTACCAATATTGCCGAGATTCCAAGCGAAGATATAGATTCCCGCACAGCTACCTTCGAACGAAAACGACCGTACGACGTAGCTACTCGAGACGACAGCTCGAACGCTGGATCTGCAGAGTCAACACCAAGGAAGCGTAAGAAGCATGCTGCCAAGCTAGGATATCATGATCCACGCGATCTAATGCCCAATGATGCCAGCTTCAAATCAGACTCCGCTCCTATTGAGAAGCCCCCTAATGGCGAAACGAGCACTGCACCGCCCATGAACTGGAATGCGGTCAACAATACCAAGGTTCGAATCTCGCTTGGTGGTGGCCAAGGGAATAGCAAGATCTCCCAAGGGAGAAGACCGCAGGCGATTGAGGTCGTTGGTGGCCCAGGTAAACCCAAGACGAGGCAAGATGATAAAGTACAGACTAGTCAGGCTGTTGATAGCCCGGAGAGAGTTCATATCGCACAACATATAAAGCCCCAAACAAATTTAAAGCCCAAGGCAGCCCGGAAAGAAGGTCAGTCGCTGAGCTCCCATTTCCGACGCTCCCGAAGTATGGGATTGTGCTAACCCATGCCTCCAGCGACTAAAGTGGCACTTGCAAGATTGGAAGGATTTCGTGACCGTCTTGCCAGGATGGATCCCCACGATGGTCCTGCTTCAGCGTACAAAGCGGCCCAAGCAGAAGCCGAGGATGCAGAAGTCGACTACAATTACTGTCTGTATTATCCGTTGGGACCGCCGTTCAGCCCACCTCCACCCAAACTGTACGTGCCTAAGGATGGGGAAATAGCTGCGACCGAAAGAAAAAAATACCAGCTCTGGGAACAAACGAAGGAGTGTATGCAGGAAGGTACTCTGCAAGATCTCAAGGAGGGCCGTATTACCTGGGGAGTCGGACCCTCAGCTCAGGGTATTGGTCAGTCTATACGTTATCCAAGATTCAGCCTCATCAAATTTGAATGCTAACGTTCAGGCGACCTAGACATCAAACAGATTTCGAAAAGGCTCCGATATCTTACTATGGGCTACGCCGACGTTGCAAAGGGTGGACGTTTAAGAAAACCAACAGAGGAAGAAATGCGGCCAATCCACTTGGACCTCAAATACTGCAAATACTTCCCATCTAACGAAGAATATCTCCCGCTCCGTCGAGCGAAGAAAGGCCTTCAGAACCCTAACGATTTCAGTGGTGGAAATGGAGATCTGAACAGAAGAGCAGCTCAAATATGGAAGCTTGTTGAACAGTGTGAAGCCGACGGGACACTTGAAGTCCTTAGGGACGGTCAAATTGAACAGTGCATACGCAACGTTCCAGCAGCAACGCAATCTTGTCTCGGCTCTGAGTTGCGGGTGGCGAAGGCTGCAAGTCGCACAGAGATTCGTAGTGAAGACGAAGCTGCTGAGGATATGACCATTACTAATGGTGTTGAGGGTGAGGTCGAATTTCCGAACACGGCTGGACTTCAGTCGGCCAAGGCTGTCTCCCAACTAGCTGATACCAAGGAAAATGGTGAGGTTACCCCAAGTCAAATCCACATGGTGGAGCTCTCACCAGAGCCGGAACGGGCACCACGAATAAGCCAAAACGGCTCGAGTAGCGACGAGGGCTTGGTTTTGAACACATATGAGGATGAACGCCTTGATGCCGTAGAGCCAAGACACATCAGAGAGGCTGGAGACACAATTGAGGAACCAAGCGAAACTGATTCGAATCAAGCTAGTATGAACGATAGAACCGCACCCGATAGTAGCGACTCTACCACTGACGCCGACTGTGATTCTGAGGACGGCAACCGTATAATGGACGATGAAGATTCAGAGCACGCCGCTGAAGACGCAGTAAGAGAGCTCGAGACCATGCCAGACTCTGGAGCTGCACAGACGTTAGCAGATCTGAACGCACACGATCTCAACGCTCAGCTTAGGTATTTTCATTTTACCAAACAAATCAGCGATGTCGATAGAAAAACACCTGTCCGATGCCTCGTCTGCTCATCTCAGGGTCATATGGCAGGCGTCTGTGACCAGCTTACATGCAAGGTCTGCGGCGCTTTTAATCATCATACTACAAAGAACTGTCCATCAACAGCGAAGTGCTCGAAATGCAGGGAGCTGGGCCACGACAAAGAGCATTGCCTTTACAAGCTCAAACATTTGGTCCAGAACGAAATCCTCTGCGACCTCTGCCAACGAAATGGTCACATTGAAGAGAACTGTGAATTGCAGTGGCGGACTTCAGGACGACCATGGGATTTCGACCCAAGAGACCGTAACGTACGACTGTCATGCTATGAATGTGGTCGTTCTGGACATCTCGGTAACGACTGTTCAACGCGAAGGCCGGGAAAGCAATTGGGCTCGAGCAGTTGGGGTTCCGGCGACAATCACATATCGATTAAGTCGAAAGGGGAAATAAGTATCAGAGGTACGGCAAGGCATAATCCCATTGACATCGACGATGCCGACGAGATGGCCAGAGCTTTCATTCGCCCCAAAGTCCCGGAGCCCGTTCGCAAGGGGAAGATTCACATCAAGACTGGGCCCAAATCCACATTGAATGATGTAGGACCGTACTCCGGATGGAAGCCTGTTAATGCACCCTACATCAACAGCAGTGCCAACGAATCATCACACGGTCGTTATCAAGACGATGAACGTCAAAACAATGGTTATGGAGCTTGGCAAGCAGCCTATGACCATCCCGGATACGGGTCTCACGGACAAAGCCATCGACGCTCACGTTCCCCTGGATACCGGGATCATGATGGCTACGATTACTCTGATAGGTATAACCCGCCACCACCGCGACCAACACATCAGGGTAGTCGTCCCGTACGTAGTGCGGACCTCTTTCGACCTATGCCGAGTTCAGCTCTGAATGCGTGGAGTAGGCATCGAGTGTAAATTTATGAAAGTAAGGACGTTATGTATGCAAGCGATGGCCTTCAGGCGTGACGCATTATGGGTGCTGGACACATGGAGATACCCACATGCTTGTATGCTGGGCATTATAGACTATACGCCTCTTTTTCATTTGTATGGGACGTGAGTGCTTAAATTGATGAAATTCCCATTCATTAGATAATTAAATACAGTACTAACTTCAAACCCTGCGTTTGAATACTTTGCGTATTCGATGATCAATGCCAGCAGCGTTGCCGGAACACCATTTAACAATATGACACCTAGCCAAAGCGTCGGTCTCATGCTAATGTATGACTCCTCCTGACGGGCCAAGTTCTGAACGTCGTCAATGCTTTCTTGCATGTATAGAAAAGTCTCCGTCGCGGTTCTGGGGTAGTCCTGTCACTAAGGTCCTATTCGTAGATAGCCACTACACTCTCGCATGCCTCGTCAGTCGAGCTAGCATCCTTTGCGCCAACTGCAACAGATCACCCTTATAGACGCCTGAGAACTTCCAAACCATCTTCAACATGCCGAAATATAAGTCGCCTCTCCTTCCTCTCCAAGAGAGATGTTACTGACTGCTATGTACTCTTCTGTAGGCATCCTCACTCTTAGCCACCACGTGCACCCTCTCAACGTCGGTTCCTGACGTTCATACCTAGGTGACTACTGCGATGTCTACCTCACGCACGACTCCATGTCCGTCCGGAAAGCACACAACAGCGGTCGAAATCACGAGCGGAACGTACTAGACTACTACCAACGTATGCATGAGCTCCAATGCCCCTTTCGCAAAAGGACCGCATCACTGACTATGGAACTGTAGAAATCGGCCACGAAAAAGCACAATCAGTCATCGACTCCATCACCTCCTCCTACGCAGCCGAAGGCCAAGCAGGCTCTAACCCCATGCTAAACCCCCACGGCGGTCCTCCACCCATGCCCGGGCAAGGATTTCCCCCACCTCCATTCGGTTTCCCGGGTACGCTTCCTCTCCTCATCCTCCACTCCCACTACTAACGCACCGTGCAGCAGGCATGCCCCCACCGCCCTTCAACATGCCCCAAGGCGGTCCCGGCGCCCCACCGCCCTTCATGCCTCCCCCAGGCGGCCGCGGCATGCCTCCTTTCCCACCTTTCCCGCCCTCCGCCTCGCCGGCTGGAAACGGGCCACCGATGCCGAATATGCCTGGGGGAATGCCGTTCCCGCCACCGGGAGGCATGCCGCCGAATTTTCAGGGATTTCCTCCGCCGATGGGAGGGCAGGGGAGTCCGCCGCCGGGCAATCCATTCGGGCCGCCGCAGGGAGGACCACCGCAGTTTGGGAGATGAATGGGGCTTGGGTGATGGAACTGTAGAAGGGGGTGTGGAGTCTGATTCGGAAGGAGTGCAGAGCTTGCTAGACCAAGGGCTGGAGCTTGCTAGAGGATATGGAAAGCAGGCATGTGGCTGACGTTCCACAGTCTCTGCACGATGCCTGATGAAGAATTGGCGGTTATCTGATTGGCATAGCCAGGCAGACCTTCCAGAATTCATAGCTAGCATGCGTCAGCTACGGAACCTGCGAGCACGGCTGTCCAAGATAAGTAACATCAATAGCAACAACACCACGCTTAAAACGTCCACCACGCCTCATCATCCGTGCATCCGCAGCTTCTGGACGTCAACCGAGCGTGAGAGTACAAGTAATCAGCCGTCCTGCAAGCTGATCCTCATATCGAAGAAAGCGACCCGCGGTTACAACATCTCCGCTGAAGACTGATATGATAACATCCGTCTCTCAGCTGCTCCCAGTACCAATTGCATACATTTCAGGGACCCAACCCCAAGGCATTAGCTACTCTAGTAGCTCGTCTAAGTTAGTAGCTACACACTTCCTTAAAGACTTAACCCAGGGAGGTGGCCATTATGGAATGTGGTATTAAGTACCAGAAGCCTACATTCTAGGCACATGAACCAAAGGAAAGTTCTTCAATCATCATTTTCCGGGCGGCTCTCTCGGCCCAACGAGCTGTCTCCTCCCCCCAAACCCAATCCCCGTTCCCACCTTATTCTGACTATCCCCTCCCAAATACCCATATTGGCTAGTATCCCACGACCCATCCCCCGGATTGACACCGCCACCTCTGACTCCTGCTTCGGCCGCGGCCTTGGTGGCTTTCTGCCCCTGCTCCCATTCCTGCTGACGGATTCGATCGAGCTCCATTTCGCGAGACAGGAGAGAAGAAGGTTTGGCGAAGGGTGGTTTCTTGAGGGGATTAGATTGTGTTGGCGGTGGAGCAAAGGGTGTGGAGACCGCAGGTGATGCTGGACGGGCGAAGGGCGATTTGCGTACGGGTGAGGGTGGGTGAGGGCTTGAATTGGTGTAATTTGCTGGGTTTGGAAGGGGGCGTGGTGGTAGGGAGGATGTTGGTGGTGGAGATGGGGTGGGTGAAGGTTCCTCTACTGGGAATGGCGCTGGTACGGACTTTTGCGGTGTCGGGAGTGGACGAGGAGGCTGCTGTGACGGGATTTCATCCTGACGACTAGGTAGCGGACGGTGAGGCTGCTGTGGCGGCACTTCTTCCTGACGAATAGGGAGCGGACGAGAAGGCTGTTTCGGAGGTTGAGATTCAGCGTGGTGGTTTGACCACTCTTGTTGAAGATAGTCGCGCTCATCGTTGCGCGAAGAGTCTTCGTTACTCTGGTGGTAACGCAGAGGTGCGGTCCGACTTCTGCTTCTGGAGTCGCCGCTGTTGGTGTCATTCCGCTGTCGAGAACGTTCGCGGGCTTGATCGGCTTGCAGACGTTCCTGGCGCTCCTGCTCATATCGTGCTTCACGCTCCTTAGCCTCTTCAAGCTGCCTCTCAAGTTCCTTGACCCTTTGGCGTTCTGCAATCCGTTCCGGATCTTCTCCCCCAGATCTTACGGGTATTTGTGCCTGTTCCGCTTTGTATTGGCTGAGATATTGGCCTTGGAGCCTCGGTCTCGATTCGTTACCACTGTTCTTTTGCTGTTTCTCTCTCTCAAGTTTGGCTTCAGCTTCTTTCTCTTCCCTTATTCGAGCTTCTTCCTCCCGTTTCCATATCCGCTCTTCTTCATCCCATCGTCGCTTTTCTTCTTCGACGCGAAGCCTCTCTTTTTCCCTGTTTCGCTTAGTCTCTTCTTCCCCTGCGAGATTTTGGAGTCAGTATTTGCCTCATCAAGAAACCGAATAAAGTAACGAGATCGTTACGGAGCAGAAAGCGGGCGAATAGAAGGAACGCCCCCACAATTAACGAAGCCGACAAGCGTTGCCACAGAGCGAAGGCTGGCCTAAGAAAAAGGACTAATTCCCCGAAAACGATAAAGTATCTGTAAGTGAAGAATGAAATAGACGTAACGGCTCCCCCAACCAATTAAGCAAGGAGCAAATATTGATAGGGAGAGAGTGTCTCAAAACAAGTGAGTGCTCTCTAAGATTGTCTCGCAAACGGAGGGGAGACAACTCAGAGATTTGCCTTACACCGCTGCTCTTCAGCAATTCTATCTCTCTCTTCTTCCGCTTCGCGCTCAATTCGTCTCTGGTGCTCAGCTTCTTCAGCTTGCAGGCGTTGGCGATCCGCCTCTGCCTCCTGTTCGCGCCTCTTCCGTTCTTTTTCCGCTAAACTCGGGACTTTCGGTGCAGGGGTAGTGATCTGTCTTCGGCCGCCGAATGTGATACCTTGGTTCCCTTGACTCGCCCCACCCATGTACCCATATTGATGGATATTCCATGCCGGTGTCGTTGCTCCTTCGTCCCCTTTCTTGCTCCAACTACTCACACCTCCCGAGGACGTATTTGCTCCATTGGCATCTTTTGAAGACCCAGTCTCTGACAACCTCGACGGACTCCCGCGTCCACCAATGGCTTGCGATGCCTGGTTAGATGGTGTTGAACTGACTTCACTGGTATTACTGGCGCCTCTTGATCGCCCATATCGGGCGCTTCCAGTAGAGAAGCCCCCGGTACTCTGAGGGCTCACTACTCCAGTTCTGCTCTTCTCGCCGATCACGCTTGGAAATCTGCTGGGCTGCACTGCATGTGCCTTTCTGCTGAAGGACGATATGCATTGTAGTACCTGAGCGGGGTCTTTGCACTCGAAGAGGTCGACTGTCTGAAAGATGTCGTGGGATTGGAGGTTCAAAGGAGGTTGTTGGCAAGCGCGCAGAAAATGAGAGATGTTCTCCATTTGAACGAATGGCATTGAGGATTCTTTAAAGCGTACCCCTGGTGGGGCTGCGAGGTTGACAAGCCTAGTCTCTCGGTCAGTCCGAACGCTCAGAGCAACTTAGTACAGCAGGCGTGCTATCAGAAGAGGTCGCAACTGGCTGGCTACCACCTTCGAGGGATTCAACTGTGGTGAAACCAGTGGGGATTGATTGATGCAGAAACATTGGCTACATGCCCGTCGAACGATCAAAGGACGCAGAAATGACTTGGGTATAGTACCCGATGTACTGGAAGTCAGGCTCAGAATGCTCAATTTCTTGGGGTTGGTCCCTTCGTGACAGCGACTTCTTCTGATAGCAAGCCTGTAGACATGCTGTAACTCAGACCGTACTTGCAAAGAGCTGTGCCATCCTTCAATGCCTCCAACAGATCCCCAGCTACCAGGCGCTCTCCTAACACCTCTTCGATCCAGGTCCTTACTTCGTTCGCAGCTTGAGGTGTGTATTTCGACAAGCGGATATTCCGCATGTCTTTGTCCAAGGATGATACCGACGCCATGGCAGTCGTTTTCAAAGGACTAAGCAAACGTTGAATGTATAGAAAGTACTGTTGCCTGACATGTGCACGGCACTCAACGATGCTGTAGAGTTCGGATCTGTTGATGTATGGAGTTTCGTACTACTGACGCACTTGTGTTATATGCATGGTCAATCAATGTCTGCGCTTATTGTATGCGTCTGCCTCGAAGGCTTGTCAATGTTCCCAAGAATCGACTGAAGACCAACGGCCGCTAGCGCCGCAAGATGACGAAGCCGTTGCTCTGATATTTGGTAATTGCGCCAACGACCACTCCTTCACGCCTTCCTCTGTAACTTTATATGTCTACTCCTCCTTCAGGTCGTCTAGCTACCATATGGCGAAAATGGAAAACCCTGAAGCTTCCATGGAGGCGGCGTTGGCTAGCCGGTACCCTCCCAAATTCTCTACGTCTCAGTCGCAAGCCTGCATATAACTGACGCACAATCCCAGGCCAAGATCTCGCCGGCAACACATACTGGTACTTCAAGCCCAGCCTCGCCACCCCCCACGCGCGCCGCATCCTCCAGAACAACCCCAAAATACCCTATTCCGACCTTGACATATCCCCCATGTGGCACCAATGGCTGCGGCACACTCGCCCCTCTCCACCTACGCTCGGAGAACAACAAGCCGACGTCGTCCGCCAGATCCAGCTCAAACAGCGCGTCCAGCTCGCCGATGCGCGCTGGAACGCCAAACCGTCCGTCTTGGACAAGCCTAGGCGAGGGAATCAGGAGCTTGGTGTGGGTGATGGAGAGAAGCCGGGGACTGTGGGGAAGAGATGGGAAGAAGGGCAGACTACGGCTGCGGGCGAGACGAAAGAGAAGGAGAAGAGTGAGGGCGAGAAGAAGGAAAGAGAGAATCCTTGGAAGCAGAAAGATAGAGGCGTGCCCGGACAAACTTGGCAGCCGGAGGCTTGGACACCGGGGCCTGTCAGGAGGTAATGATGATGTTGTTAAGGTTTTGGAATAATCAGTAGACGCATTTCCGGCGGCGTCTGGTGTCTTGAAGCAGGAGGGTTTTATGAAATTCGAACAAAGAACACTCTCCCTGTTGACCTGGGTATGAACATCTTACGGGAAGATTGTGAACGAAAGCAAGCAGTTGATCGACTTTCTTGCTCGTTGCGCACGATCGAGTCTCCCAATGGGTTTTATTCAATCAACCCATGCATAGCCCCCGTTCCACAGGATAAGAGAATGCTCTTCGTTGCTAGTCAGCTTTGCTTGCTGCTTTATACAAAGGGGTTCAGTTGGGTTCGAGACTCCAGACTACGACTCGGGTGCCGAAATCTATGCTGGAATCTTTATGGTCACTCAAACAAGGGTTAAGTCCTCAAAAGAATTCAAATGCTTGACTATTTACACTAGCTAACAAAAGTGTCCATGCTTTCGAATCTAAATCTGGGTCAATCCTCCAGAATGCGACACCAGTTTTGCCAAACGCCAAACTATACAATGACCGTGATCCCAACCTCTCAGCAGGCTTTATGACGAGCCCCAAATCCCCACCAACGCGTAGAATTCCTGCCAAAAACAGATGCATAGACGCTTTAGCCTTGCTGGTCGTAGATGACTATGGAAGCAACATTATCACTATGTATTATATGCTGATATCGCTAGCGTAAACATAATGCTCGTCAGTGATCATAACCGGCACCTCTCTGCCAAGGACTCGAATTGTTCTGCTGCCTGTAGCCACCGTTCGCGTGTGACGAAGGTGCTTGACGGTATGGCGAAGTGTCTTGTCGTCGATCCATCAATGGCATATCAGCTCCTGGTCGAGAGCTGGTATTATCTCCATTATACATCCCGCGAGGGTTGTCCGAGTACTGTTGCGGGGTCCCGTGACGAGGAGTGCCGTCACTTGGGAAGAACTGCATATTTGGATCAATAGGAGACCGTGGCGGGTCCCTCATATGGGTATTTGCAGTTGATGGGGGCAAAGCTACGCCAGCACCTTCGTGATTTTTTCCAGATCCAGAGGAAAATGAGTCTTCGTCATCGTCGAGGTCACGTCCATAGTACCCCTTCTGGGCCATGTCTCCTCGGGCAGTAACGCCAAGCGCATCAAGTTCTGTGTTGAGTTGCGTTTGAGACTTGATGAAGGAACCGCGATCGTCTCGCATGGGCTGGTACCGAGTGTCGGGATTCTTGGAGAATATGGCGTAGCCAGTCGCGATGAGTACCAATAATAGTAGTACCAAGGCGAATGCAGCATTGTAGATGAAGAAAATCACACCCATCACACCCGTGACAATGCCCTATTAGATCCCGTCAATGAGGAACAGATAGTGCCACATCGCAAAACTTACAGGTTGGTTGAAAACCGCCGTAAATACGAGCAGAAATATAGCGTTCAGGAAGTTGATGGCGGCAATGGATATGTTAAAAGCGTTTGTTTTCTTGTCCATCCAGGGTCGAAGAACGCTGACAACGATGAGAAAGCTGGCCTCTATCACTAACAATGCAATAGCTTGAGTTTTTCCGCTGCTCTGACCAAAAGCTATGAACAATGACTTGACCAAGATATAACCAAGCATTGGCATGATAAAGTAGTAAGCGGTAGCCCGGAACTGAACGTAAAGAAAGCCCCATTTATTAAGGGCGGATGGGTCGGAGTAGAGGATATAGGCTGGATTCTTGTGCATGGAGACCGATCGTTTGGCTATCCGGAAGACCTTAAGAGAGGCCCACAACAGAGCTACAGTCATCGAAATGAAGAAGAACAGTGCAAGCACTACTTCAGCAGCCGAATCCCTTTGCGTTAGCTCCCACAAACAGAGTATACAGATTTGTGGGAAGCCGATGAGCACCTGTAATGGAAACATTAGCCACGTAGAATATTACATTGCGAGCACCACAGCTTACCAAGCGAAACAGGATCCCTTTCAGGACCACTCTCCATCCTGTCCTGAAGTCTTCAAACTTGTCTCCCTTGAACCATCCTGCCTTGACTGCGATCTCGCAGAAGCCTTTGAATAGCATCACGCAGACCGCGGTGAAGAAAACAAAGATCATGAAAAAGACAAGACCAGTCAAGAAGATGTTCGTGTGTTCAATCTTGGCGCGGAAGCCGACCCTTTTGATGCCTTGAACAATAACTACTTTTCCAGCTGCGGTAGTCGGACTGCTATTACTTCTTTTGGAAATTTCATGAGCAGCGCGCATGACGAGCCTCTGGGAGACTTGGAGGGATCGCTTTTGCACCTCAACGGAGGCAGTATTCAGATTGGAAAGAAGTGTTGATGGCGTCCCACCGGTAGCCCTTTGGTACCAAGTGCAGATAGATTCAAGGAACCCAATTCTGATGATACCCAAGCTCCATTGGAAATTCTGGGTCCACGAAGCAACGATGGGCGGTAGAGGAACAGCAGTCATGCCTATGATCGCTTGAGCTTGAAAGAAACCAAACAGGGACAGTGCGTTTGCTGCCACATGGGCCGCCGTGTTCGAATGCCCCAGGCCAGATGTGACGGCAGAAGCGAGCAGTGCGAGGCCAGCAATGACCGCAGTCGTCCATCCGACTGCTTTCTGATCAACTGTCTTGCCATTTGAAAGCTGTGCTTCCACGCAGGCCACGCTGGCATGGGTCGTCTTATCTTTGATGTAGATCTTCACCAGACCATCCAAGTCCGGCACACCATAAGCTATGCTTGGAAGTTGCTTGATTACACTGTTTGGAATGTTGATGTTTGACTGGATGTTGATCTGACCTGTGTTCATAGGACACATCCCCTGGAGGTTCTGCGTGCAAGGATCCAAGGTCTGATTCAGGGCGGTGTAACCGTAGGCAATAGCCTCGATGTCCGCGACGACATAGCCAGATATTGATGATACTCCGACGATATCAAATGCTAAACTGTTATTATCAGGTGTGAAGACCACATTGAACAGCGTTGCTGTAAAGCTAGAGTTATCCTGACACGGGTTGAGGGATTTTGACTCGATCAACCGTTCCGCTGATGCGAAGGGCGAAAGAGAGCATAGAGCCACGAGAGAGAGCCATGCCAGGTTCGATAAAGATGAGAATAGCATTCTAGCATGTAAGGTCGTAGAGGTTCAGCCCCAGAACGAGGATGCAGTTGCACGGGCGTAGCGGACAGTGGTATCTGTACCCGGACTGCGTGAAGCCCACAAGATCCGAACCACCTCTTTCAACCGATGCTTTGCCTTCCCAATGCTCAGTAATTATCTGGAGCGATCCAGGATTTTATGCGCAAGGTCGATGTGGTTGATGGAACGTGGGGAAATGTCAGCTGGTCGCTGCGACGACCAAGATCTAGAATCAAGGAACGTGAATGAGTGGCGAGGAGAAAGTGGAATCTAACGGCGACGCGGTGATGCTTGTAATGACCTCAACTAGACAGTTTCATTGAAGCGACTGTACGGACTCGCAAAAGACAGACTCTGATTAATGTAGTAGTTGATGAGAGGTGGTTGTGATGATTATGCAGGGATGGGGTGCGAGACTGTCAGCGACAAGCAGTACGGAGTAACGCAGGGCGCAGTTAGGTCCCCTGGCTTAGCGCTCAATTTCGGGAATTACGGTGATCGTCGTATATATTACGCGGCCAACAGCTCTTATTTCATGGGCATGACATTTCAATAGGGGAGATGGAATCTTGAAAATGCGGATAGAGCGCCATTATTGGATGAGTCTATTTCTGCTTTCTTTGAACATGGGTTTGAGGATGCGTTTGCCTTTGTTTCGTTCCAGTCCCTCTGTATGCGGCAATTGGTTGTCGTGATCGCAGCATTGGCTGCTCGTATCGTTCACATCATATAGATCAGTCATCATGCTATTAGTGCTGGGCATCGGTGAGCATTTGGCCAAAGGTACATATCAGTCAAGGCGTGCTGGGTGAAACGCCGCATCGAAGTATGGAGTATTCTACGGAGTAGCCACGCGCAGCTCAGAACTTGTGTCTTGCCTGAAGGCCGGGACGGAAACGCTGCGACCGGCAAGTTATTCCTGACCTCAACTCTAGCTGCGCCTGTTTGAAGAGGGTGGGTTTTCGCAAAAGCTCAAGTCGAGCTTTTGTTTTGCAGGATGCCGTCCGAACACTTCACGCATGTTCGTTGACTTCGTGGGCAAGCTGTCAAATTTGTAGGAATTTCGGTGGGCTGAATAAATATTCCCCGTACATGGCGCCAGGATCCTAACCATACAAACCGTAGTAGTTGCTGGTCAGCTGGCTGATGAGTGATACTGCAACACGGTGCCGCCAATGCATGACAGAAATTGGCCCGAATTGAGACGAGACCGCCCCGCCCGGGAGATCTACCGCTAATCGCTCGCGATCTTTACTAGCGCTGGGGAATAATTACTTTATGTGAGTGCGATGTCGACTTTCATCAAGCAAAACCACCACTACACATTATGGAGAATTCAGAACTCAAGACGAAGAAACGCAAGCGAAAGTATGGTAACACGATAGAGGACTCTGCAATCTCCGCGAAGAAATTTGCGGATACCCTGAGCGTCAACCCGTCAGTTGACCGCACCGCAAAATCCGAGCCTTCCAATCAATCCAATGACGCCCCGAACGACACCCCATCTATTATCTGCACCACAACATCGGGATCTCATCAAAAACCGAAGAAGCGAAGCCATCGCCACGAGGAATCATTACAGTCGCACCCAGAATCCGAGGCCCCAGATACTGCCGAGAGCTTGGTGGAAGAAAAGGCCGAGGAGGCCATTCCGGGTGAGCGAGACGGCAGTGGAGATGATGAAGGGGAACCGGCTCACGATGAAGAGGCCAACGGTCACGAAGTCACAGCCAATACGGACATGCCTTCTGCGTCGATACTGTCGCTGCCATCTACAGGAACCGACCCAAAACGCTTCTCGGATCTCAACCTCTCCGACAAGACAATGCAAGCGATTGAGGCTATGGAATTTGATCAGATGACAGAAATACAGCAAAGAGGGATACCACCCCTACTGGCTGGAAGAGACGTACTAGGAGCGGCGAAAACAGGATCCGGAAAGACTCTAGCTTTTCTCCTGCCTGCTGTGGAGATGTTGAGCGCTCTAAGATTCAAGCCAAGGAACGGCACTGGCGTCATCGTTGTCTCTCCCACTCGGGAGCTCGCTTTGCAGATCTTTGGCGTTGCGCGGGAGTTGATGCAAGCACACTCACAGAGTACTTGCCCTCGAAATATTTTATGGATCCAGGCTGATCATGCTAGCCTACGGAATCGTTATTGGGGGTGCAAACAGGTTCGCATCTCGGAGGATCCATCAATCCTTGCATTACGGAGACTGATATTTGCTCTTCTCAGGAGAGCCGAGGCTGAGAAGCTTGTCAAAGGCGTAAACTTGATCATCTCGACCCCAGGACGCCTCCTTGATCACCTGCAGAACACGCAGGGTTTTGTGTACAAGTAAGGCTCTCTTGTATGCCTCAATGGATAATTACTGACAGTGATGTCCGCAATAGAAACATCAAAGCGCTCATCATTGATGAAGCTGATCGTATCTTGGAAGTAGGATTCGAGGACGAGGTAAGTTCTTTCGGAATCATTCTTTTGTCTCTGGTGCTGAGCTTCGGCTTTCAAGCCGCGAGCTGGAAGCTTTATCCCACAGGTTGCTCATGACATGTAACTTGAATCCCCATATACCCAAAAGCAGCTCATTGCCGAAGCCATTCAATGTTCTTTAGATACCATATCTTAGGCACAAGCCATATTTGGGGCACCCAGTCCTCTTATACCATTCAGACACGTTTCTTTCCTCACTGTGTCTTCTAGTGATGACAGTACTGACTTTAAATCACGTACAGATGCGCCAGATCATCAAGATTCTCCCGAAAGAAGAAAGACAGACGATGTTATTTTCTGCGACGTACGTAAGCCTTGGAGCCGTGGTAGTTTTGTCATCATATTGGTCCAATCGCAAGAACGTCCTAGTAGTCACACCAATCACTGTTTGCGATTGATCATCCTATACAGACATGCTAATTCCATGTATCGAGTAGCCAAACGACCAAAGTTGAGGATCTTGCAAGGATATCGCTTCGCCCGGGACCACTGTATATCAATGTGGACCATTCGAAGGAGCATTCCACGGTTGAGGGATTGTAAGTATAATTTTCCGTGATCACCTTAAACACTGTTGACTATTTTAAAGGGAGCAAGGATACGTCGTTTGCGAATCTGACAAGAGATTTCTATTGGTTCGTATTTTTCGAGATTCATCCTCTCCTCAGCGAGCATTGCTCCTCATTGTAAAATTAGATGCCAGACCTCTTACTTATATCATACATCAGTCTGTCCAGCTGCTGACTCTCAATTGTACGGCAGCTTTTTAGTTTCTTGAAGAGGAACAAGAACAAGAAGTGCATCGTAAGTCACAACCACCTTTCCGAGGCTATGAAAACTTGATGTTGACAGTGTCAGGTATTCTTCTCCAGCTGTACGTTACACTTCCGGTTTTATTCTTTCACAACCATATCTCTTCACAAATTGTGGGACCTGTCTCAGAAGGATTGGTCCCTTGAAGATGGCTCAAGGGCCATTGCTTAAACGAAGTCACGCTGACTCGTAAATCATTAGGTAATTGCGTCAAAGTAGGTCTAAACTCTGTCCTCCTGTCCAGGCAAGGATCGCCTACTGTGTGAGACTTATAACGGCCACAGTATCACTCAGAACTACTCAACTATATAGATCTACCAGTCCTTGATTTGCACGGGGTATGTTCTTCAAGGACCGCACGTCAATCTCAGCCATGACACTGAATTTGAACAGAAGCAAAAGCAACAGAAGAGAACGAATACGTTTTTTGAATTTTGGTAATGCTATTTACTTGTTCTCGTATCGAAGCTCACTACTAATACCCGTTAGTAATGCCAAACAAGGTACTCTGATCTGCACCGATGTGGCGGCTCGCGGTTTGGATATTCCATCAGTTGACTGGATCATACAATTGGACCCTCCTGATGGTCTGTTCTTAATTTCTGCGTTATCGAACTTATACTAATGCCTATTCCAGACCCAAGGGACTACATCCACCGGGTCGGACGAACAGCACGAGGTTCAAACGGCAAAGGCAGGAGTCTCATGTTTCTCCAGCCCTCGGAAGTGGGCTTCCTAAAACACCTGAAGGAGGCTCGTGTGCCGCTGGTTGAGTTCGACTTCCCAGCCAAACGCATTTTCAACATCCAGTCACAGCTGGAAAAGCTCATCGGCCAGAATTACTATCTGAACAGATCTGCGAAAGACGGATACCGTAGTTACCTCCAGGCATATGCCAGTCACTCGCTTCGCTCCGTCTTTGATGTGCATAAGCTGGACCTCATTAA
>JAABUL010003356.1_pt1 | contig 23902 bp, 45 predicted proteins | sample 5559151 | NCBI WGS metagenome assembly JAABUL01 (sample SAMN10711876, study PRJNA513368) | rock metagenome | isolation source: Antarctica rocks | place: Antarctica: Victoria Land, Pudding Butte sud | reverse complement strand
ACCCCTGTCCAAGGGCAGACGGTACAAGTCCGAGGGCAGCTTGCGCAGCCCCAGTCTGGGCGCCGGAAGCTGGCAGCCTTGGACGACGTCCCGCGACCCTGGGACCCGTCGTGGGGCCTATGATACCTAGCCTGCCTGCCGCTGAATGCGCGATCACCTACCTAGTTCCCCTCCGCTCCCTCCATCAAGCTACGATGGTGACGAAGGCGAATATAGCGCACACAAGCCACCCCGATGTTGATCGACCCGACGACGATCACGGCGAGGTGATGCTGAGTGGAGAGTGATTAGCGTGGTGCTCAGCGCATGAACTCCCCACAGATGACAGCAGGCGGACGAGAAGGAGGCCGGTCCAGTCGGTGTTGCAGCTCAGATCTAGGCTGCTCGCAGGCGGAAAAATCGGCGGCAACACGAGTGCAAGACGTTGTCCGAAAGGCACAAAATGCTTTCGATGTCTGCACGCAGCTCGTGTCTGAGATCGCATGAGGTCACACACTTACGATGCGCCATTCAGCCGGCAATCCGCATTATTCATAGACTCACAACTCGGCAGTGTGATGGCACACGGGCGTGTGCGCTGTCCGATGTGGCAGGATGCTGATGTGGGAGCCCACTGTGCGGCGCCAGTATTGGTGGCACGAACGGTGCGTGCACCGCCGCAGTTCATAGCAGCAACATCAAAACCACCTCAATGCTACAGCAGCACCGCATCGAGCTAGATAGCAATGTATGCTGCCCACTTGCTTTCCACAGATGTGCATGTGCAGAGCTGTGCGTGCGTGGCTCCACAGCGCGGCTGGCAGTAGGTGCCAAAGCCAAGCTAAGGTGCAGTTGGAGCCACGTGACAGGTCGCAACGACTTGTAGTGTGCAGGAGCGTCGAGAAAGCGGGCAACGCAAGGTTGTGCTGCGTGAACACGCTGAAAGTTTGATTAGGTATGCAGCGGCGGCTCGGCCTCATATTCCATCCTTGTACAAGGCAAAGCTTCACAAGCACATGCAGATGCGAACGACACGAACACAAACACTCTTCTGGCCAAATCGCCGCTGATTGGTAAGCTGCCGCAGAAAGGCTGCCGCCTGTATTGTTGCATTTGCTCACCACAAGATAGAAGCACAAAAAGCGGGACATCCCCTCGAAAAATCCTGAAACCCCCACGCAAGCATCAAGCCTTCCTACGCCGATGGCTTGCCGTCCGGCGGCTATGAGAGACATCCGAAGCCGCACCAGATGTGCCTCCCCTTCTGTCCCTGCAGTCACTATTGATCAATCCCAATAAGTCTAGGTGTGTGCTCTTCATGAGCTATGTGTGCCGGACTCGCCTTGGAGCTGTGCAGGCACTGCCCAGCCGCGAGTCGGCAGTCTTGTGCCTGGTTGACAAGGCCACCGGCAGCATGGTTGCCATCAGCTGTGGCGCTGCGTCGCCCCGTCTTCTGCAAAACATCGCCGCAGGCTGCGCAGGCCGCCGCAACCCACCGGTCCTGGCTTGCGACTGGCTTGTGATCGCGCAGCGGCATGTCCATGCCGGCGGTGCCAGAACTCGAATTTCACGGCCGGCGGCGTCTGCCCGCACGCGCAGCGCAGCTGCGCCGTGCGGCCGCAGCCGCCTGCTGCTGCTTGCCGAGCTTCTGCCTGCGGCGGGCAAGGCCCACCCTGCAGCACCTGCAGCTGCACGGCGTTTCATGGTGTAAATACCCCGAGACCTTCAGCGCTGCTGCTGCTGCTGCTGCTGCTGCTGCTGATGCGCCGCCGCGGCCGCCTGCTGCTGCTGCGCCTGCTGCTGCTGCTGGCCGCCAAGCGGTAGCCAGGGGCCCTGCAGCGCCTGCAGCTGCGCCGAGGCCTCCGCCATGGCGATCGCCGCCTGCGCCGCCTGCGCCAGCGGCAGCACCCGCTGCGTCTCCTCCAGGAACTGCTGCCACAGCCTGCGCGTCACGACACAGTGGTGCTCAGCTTCTGCGAGCCAACACAGCGCTTTGTCATGAGATGGCATGCGCAAAGTGCGGCATGGTGCGCCAGCAGCGACCTTGCACAAAGCGCACCCGTCGGCCTGCAGCAGCAGCGTGCGCAGCGCGTCCAGGCGGCCAAGGACCTCGGGGGAGGACCAGGGGGCGGCGCCTAAACCCTCGGCGCGCGCTGCGTGCCCCCGTAGCTCCGCCGTCACGCTGTCGTAGCCCGCCGCCAGCATCGCCTCCTGCTGCGCCAGCGACTCCTGCGCAAGGCGCAAATTGCTGTTTGATGGCTGCCTGTTCGTGTGAATTCAGAAGTGGAGGAGGGAGCAGGAACGGCATCGATGTGTGCCACAAATTGCAGGAGCTTAAGGCATAGATAGCTGCCGCACAGGCACTGGCTGTACAATCTCAGTCATTGCAAGATACAGAGCCTCTGGCGGCAGTGACCCACACCCACAATCGTGCACAGTCGCGGCGGTCCAGCCAACAGCAGTGCGTAGATTCACCTTGAGGATCTGCAGCTGCATGGCGGGGCGGGAGCCGGCGCCGGGCGGCAGGCGCGCCAGCAGCCCGCCCGCGGCTTCGGACGGCCGCAGCGGCCCCGCACCCAGCCAGGCAAAGGGGCGCTCCGCCGGCGGCAGGTGCGCCAGGCCCGCTATCAGCCCCACCCCCTCGCTGTACACCACCGCGCGCTTCATCTGCGGATTGAAAACGAGAAGACGTTGGTCCAGCAGCTAAAGCATTTAAATGGTATGAGACGAACCCTTCTCTATGCGCGATGCAAACTGTAGGTGAGCAAGACGATCCAGAGGAGCCAACCGGAGCCGAAAAAGGCATCACAGCCCTTTCGATCTGGTTCATGCGCACCGGTGCAAAGCCTGCATCTGGCTGCATCTGCCGATGAATGTTGGCTAGCACATCTTATATTCTGCAAAGCGAACCTGGAAAAGGCCCCACAGCTGGGAGCGGGCCTCGTCTGCGAGCGCGCGCAGCTGCGTCTCCTGCGCCAGGCCACCCTGCAGCGCTGCCCGCACCGCCCCCGCCGTCGCCGCATGCTCCGCCCGCCACCGCGCAAACGCCTGCCAGGAGGTGTTTCATGCTGTTGGAAGGGCGGCGCATATAAGAGAAGACGGAGACACCCCGCCTGGACTGGTCATAGCCTGCACGTCGCGCTGTGTTGCATGCAAACCTCTATTGTTGCATTCAAACCTGTATTGTTGCATGCAAGTGTTCATATACAGTGCAGGCCGATTGCCTGCACAGCACTGGCATAGTGGTTTTGTTGATGTTACGGCACTTGAGACGCAACAAAGTTGCACGCACCGCCAGGATCTCGACGTGGCCAGCAGAGGTGCCCAGGTCACCCAGTGCGTCACCCACTGCAGCGGTTTGACTGGGGCCTGGCGAGCTGGCGAGGCTGGGGCGGCGGCCTGCGACGCTCTCAGGCTGCCCGCCGACGCTCCTGCAGCCACAAGCGTGACAAGTATTGGCATTCACATTGAGGAGGGTTCAGGTGGCAGACGCCTTCAAATTAGCATTCAGCTGTCTGCAGGGTTTGCGTCACCAGGCGACATGGGCTGGGCAAGGTCAGGTCCCGATCAATCAGGGCCCACACGCAATGGTACACAGTACATTACAGCCGTTGCAAGGGTGCATGCGAGGTGCATGATGAAGACACAAGGCAGACCTGGTGCCCCTGTTGGGGGTGCTGATGGAGTGGCGGCCGCCCATGGAGGCGGCCCGGCCGCCCGGCGCGGACGCGGCGCCGCCGCCGTCCCCGCCTGCGCCGCCCTTGCCGCCGCCAGCCCCCTGCTGCGCCACCTGGTGCCGCAGCTGCCTCACCTGCGTTGAGGATTCAGGACTTGTGGTTTATGGCATCGATCCAAGCTAATCGAGGACATCGCATGCAACGAGTGTGGTGTTTGGGGGCCCTTCGGAGGGCCCAGCAGCCTGTCGAGTGTTTCCGTGCAGCAGTGTTATCAGACGCCGTGAAGCATCGATCCTGCTGCACATGTACACATGCACTGGTGCCCCGACGACGTGCCCTCCCAAACATTTGTCATGGGAGGCTTCGCATGTCGGAGTGACAAAAGGGGGAAGATACATGACGACTTCCCAAAACGGCCAGGCAAGCGGACCTCTGCCTCCAGGCGGGCAACATATTGCTTACGCCGCTGCCGCGACTTGCGAGCGGCCTCCCGGTTCTGCGCCAGTCGCCGCCGCGTCCGCGACTCCGCATCCTCCTCCTCCTCTGCAGGGGAGCATTCTTTGGGGGTATTGGGAATATCGTTCGCCGTCCTCTCTACCCCTGTGGATATCAATGCAATGCTGCTGGCCTCCCTGGCTGCGGAAGCCATGCCACAACGTCTTTCACATACATGCTTTACTGCGTATTCTTCTCGGATGGGCAGGCTTCGAGACCTCCCATGTGTGTGTCCATTGGCAGCTGGGTGTCACAGAGCGCACACCTCCTTCCTCCATGCCAGCCCCCATCGAGTCGAAACGGCCGGCGCCGTCCGGATCGCCGCCGCTGTCCAAAAAGTCCTCGTCCACATCCCCGACCGAAAGCGACAGCGTGCTCTTCCGCTGCGCAGAGGACAGGGAGGTAAAGAGATTTACGAGCAGGCTCTGCACTCGCCAATAGACCCACCGAGGTGCAGAGCAGCATGCTTCGCAGTGGGCAGTTTGTACATGTGAAGGGCAGGGCACCGCACCGATCTCAGAAATGCAAGAAAATTACATGCAAACTGATGCACGTGAAATGGTGCGGACCTTGGGGCGGGCGCCGCCGGCGGACGGCTGCGATCCGAGCGATGGCAGCCGGTCCTGCAGCTCCGAGGCGAAGCTGCCGCTGCGGAAGCGCGTCGCCGCCGCCGCCATGGCCGCCGCCATCGGGTCGCTGGCCGCGCCGCTGTCCATGTGCGCCTGCGCGTTCTACAGACAATAGGCAGAGCATATTAGTAGGAAACGGCGCCTTTTTGCCTGCACCGCATGCGAAAAGGCATGCGGTGCAGGCAAGCCCATCACCTGCACTCTGTTCGATGAAACCATGGCCATGCTTCGAGACTCTGCCTGACAAGCATCCCTTGCGCAGCATGCATTGGGCTCTGGATTAGACCCTCACAGCAAGTGTCACGGCAGCGCTGCGCACCTGCAGCTGGGCGAACCAGGGCAACTGCGCAAGCAGCTGCTGCTGCGGGCCCGGCGGGAAGCCCGCGGTGAAGCGGCTCAGGCCTCCCGGCACCAGGCCTGGCTGCGGCTGCCGCAGCCCCGGCTGCCCGCCGCCGCCCATCAGTCCCGCGTGCTGCGCCCCGTGGTGCGCGGAGCTGATGCTGCGGTTGCGATCGCTCAGGTCCGCCGCCGCCGCCGCGCACTCCGCCCCGCCGCCATCGCCGTGGTGGTGGTGCCCCCCCGCGGGATTGCGGTCCGCGCCGGCCGCCGTGCCGCCGAGCATGCTGGGGCTGAGGTGCGTCGAGGTCGTGCCGCCGCGCGGCGAGTCCGCGTCGCCGTTGCCGTTGCCGCCCGAGCCCTCTCGGCCCTCCTGTGCGGCAGCGACATGTGTGTACGTTGTGTGCGTGGTGATGCGGTGATCATGATGCAGTGCTGGAGCCTGAAAGCGTGAGAACGACTGGGGACAGGGGGCCGGATTGCTGCGGCCAGCCAAGGCAGGCGTGCAGCGGCGGAAGTGTGTGCCTCTGCGTGTGGAGCCGCATGCGGAAATGTGCATGCTGCAGGACGTGCTGTGAGATCGGGGCCATGCAAGCCCTCGTCGTCGCAAAGACGACCGGCGACCGAGAGGATCATCGCCTAATGTGTGGTGTGACTGCCGTGCAAAAAGTGGCGAGGTGCACTTTTTTCACCTGGGCAGCCTTGCGAGCGGTGTACGGACGGAAGCCCTGGGAGCCGTCGGGCATTGAATTCGGGTGCGCCTGCGAACGAAATTTACAACTAAAAGCTGGGAGGCGTTGCGCCAAGGCGGTGCCGCCGAGATTCGCGGCAAACTACGTCTGACGACGTCTGACACGTCCGAGCCGGCTGTGACAAGGCCCTTATCGCACGATGCATGCAGCAGCAGTCACAGCTAGCGCCGTGGCAACCCTTGCCGAGCTTTTTGGTTGCGTCCTGCAGCACGTGCCCAAAAGAAGCCTTTGTGACCAAAAGAGAGGGTGTCGACGCCAGAGGTGCTGACTCCCGGGCAGGCTCCAGAGGCGCAACAGTAGGTCACGTTTCGACCCTCTACAAGCTTACAGCTTGGGTGGCAAGGGCTGTAGAGCCCCGAGCGCAGGCGTCACGCGGTGCTGACGACGGCGACTTATGACGAAGGTGCCGGCTTCTTAACCTCATGCCCCCCAACCGACCGAAGCGCCCTGTTAGCTGTCAGGTGCATCAGCCGCAGTGCAGCCCCATGCATTCATCGTGAGCATGATGGCATGGCAGCGCGGTCCGCTCAATGTGCACGAGGCGACAGAAAGCATTCGGTGACAAACACTGCACACCGGTACAAAGCCGGCCGCCCCGGACTGCAGTCGCTCCTCGGGCTCACCACTCATGCCGCGGGCGATATCGGCCGTGCCTCTGCGGCTGGCAGAAGGTGACAGGGTGCAAGACACTATTTGGACGAGGGATGCCGTGATGAATCGATCAATCGGGGCATATCCAGCAGTTGACGTCAGCCTGCCTTGTCTGTCAGTCATAATTACTGTCCCAAATGGAGTCAGCTCGCTACTCGGGGCCAACACCCCAGCTTTGTCTGTGAGCTTCTCATGGTTCATATTGCCAAGCTGCAAGCATGCCCGTCGCCGGCTTGCTGCCTCCGCCGCTACCGCCGCTAATCGTTGCCAGGGGGCTACTCGTCTAGCACCACGGCGTTGCCCTGCACCGCCTCCTTCTGCAGCCAGTCCGCCAGGACGTTGGGCAGGTTGGGGTGCGCCCTCATGCCCGCCTCAATCTCTTTCTGCTGCACCTGCACCTCCACGCCCTGGATGTCCCGCATGACGCCCTTCTGCTCCGCCCTGCGGCAGAACGTAGAAAAGCGTCCTACCAGCGTCAAAGAAGTCCTTCATCTTCAGCCCACTGTGGCAAATCAGGTGCAGCAGCGACCATGCACCCATGTCATGCATGTTGCATTAGATTGTGTGGAAGGCGGAAGCTCACATGGTTTGAGAGACTTGAGCTGCCGCCATGTCTCTGCAACTTGCTCAGGACGGTGGCGTGCTGCAGGGCGTGGCACAACGCATGGTTCTCACTCGAGCAAGTTAGCAGACACGCTGGACGGCGTGCATGCGCAGCAGCTGGAGACACTTAGACTCGCCTGGGGTCGGCGTGCAGCAGGAGGCGGCGCGAGAGCAGCGTCTCAAAGGCGCGGGCGGCGACGGGCCGCGAGTAGTGGTCCGCGTGGCCTCGCAGCTGCCGCAGCCGGTCGTACTCCTCCCACACCGCCCCGAAATTGACGTCCTGTGCGTTTCTCTTGCTGTCAGAGAGCCATTGGCTGCAGGATTTGGAGAGGTGCTCAACCAGCACCACCGTATTGTTGCATGCATGGGCACAGTACAGCAGAGGCACGCCTGAGGGAGTGCCTGGTGTGCTCATGCAGCAGCACACACGACATATATGCTGTGGCAGGGCTCTGTTATAAAAGAAATATTGGGCGACGCGACAAAATATGCCCTGCCAACAGCACGGACAGTTTCGCACCAAATGACAGCTGATTTGTCCCGCTGAACCACAAGAGAGAACATGTCAGGCATGACCGTGCTGCCGTTGTTCAGCAACCAAGAGGTCATGTAGTAGCTGCACCTGCAGCGCGGTGGTGTTGCGCCGGTGAATGCGCTGCGCCGCCACCAGCATGAACATCTCCACGACTGACAGCGACGCGATCGCCTGGCACTGCGCAGCACACCCCAGGCGTCGTCAGCAGGACCGCAAGCATTGGTTCCTGTGGTGTGGCACAGCAGGCAGGAGAAGTGAAGGTCCCCACCTGGCATTTCAGAGAAGGAAACAAGCACCATAATGCATGTGTCAGGAGGTCCAAACAGGAACTGCATGACCATCTACGATGCACAGCTGGTGCACGAAGGCTACCATGCGTGTTCCATCTTCTGCACGGCACACCTGCGAGGTGTCGAAGGCGTCCTGCGCCTCGATGGCTTCCGCTACATGATGCGGCTCCAGCAGCGCATTGGGCGCCGCCAGGCCGTCCATGATGTGCATCGCCAACGTCGCCAGCTCCGCCGGCGACGCCCCTGCGTCAGAAAAACTGCCGATAAGGCGTTCAATTTGAGCCAGCAGCGCTTTTCCGGATCGACATTTGACTACCAGGCTGCGCTGCGGCCTACGAGTTCCCATTTGCGGAAGCCTCTGTGTGTTGCACAACGAGCAAAACGCGGAAGGGCACGCGCCTGAGGTCGCGCCGCTGGCGCCCATGTCCCAGTAGAAGTGCCGCCGCAGCGCCGCCGCCGCCTGCGGCGCCGCCAGTGCTCCCTCCAGCGCGTCATTGAAGCAGGCCGCGTACACGTGGTGTTCTTCCGTCGCGCCGCCGGAAGCCGGAAGCCGCAGCATGGCGGCCAGCACGCCGAGCGGGGTGCCAGCGGCGCCGACAGGGTTTTCCCGGCCGGCGGCGCGGTGGCCCGCGTCGAAGACCGGGTCGCCCAGCAGGATGCGGCGGTGGCTGAAGCGCGAGCGGATGCGCTTCTCCAGCAGGTCCATGACATCTTGCCGCTGGCTGGTGCCCACCAGCGCCGCCTGCGGGCAGGTAGGCTTTAGGGTTCAATTTGTCGCAGCAGGTCCATGAGGCCCTGTCGCTGGCTGGTGCCCACCAGCGCCGCCTGCGGGCGAGCAAAATTCAGATTTAAGTACTCATGTTTGTATAGGTGTCAGCGTCAACCTGGGCGCCAGTGGGCAATGTGAATGCACAATGGATCCGGTCCTGTGCTCCGGCAAGATGGTCTTTCTCTCCCGACCTGCCGCCGGATTTTGTCGCTTGGTGCTGCCTGGGTTGCAGCAATGTGCTGTTTGGAGAGGCAGCTGTCAGCCGATGGTGCACAAGGCTTCTCACATAGCCTGAGAACATGTCACGAAACTGTTATTGAATAGCAAGCGGGCTCTTGCACCTGCATGTCGGGCCCGTGCATGGTGTCCAGGATGTTGTAGAAGACCGCCTGCCGCTTGGCCGTGAACTTGTCAAAGTCCTCCAGCACGAACACCACCACCTTGTGCACCCTGCGCAGACCAGCAGCAGGGTTCAGCATTAGCGCTCATTGACGTCGACTAGGTCATCATGTGGACTTGAGAGAGCGAGCAGCTGCGAGGATCGCCGGATCCTGCACCGAGCGAGGATACATAGGAAGTGCACATTGTGAATGCTGTTGCGACACATGATGACAGGCTGAGCACCGACTGCCATACACAGCGCGCTTCTCTGGAACAAGCCGGCAACAGCATACAACCTTGCCCATCGTCGAATCCAGAACTGAAACATGTCCCAGCGAAACAACACCTGCGCAGCTCCTTGGCGATGGCGCGGAGGAAGGTGATGTTCTCCTCGACGGACGCCGAGCGCGAAAAGTCTTCCCGCAGGCGGAACTCGGCGCACAGCTGGCGCGCGATCTCCCGGAACGCGGTGCGCTCGTCTGTGTGGAGCAGGCCCGCCAGCCGCACAACGCCCAGCGTCGGGTTTGCTGGATCCGTGTTCTGCCGCCGCTGCAGCTCCGCCAGCACCCGCTCGATGACCTGCAACACAAAAGGAAGATGATGTTGTTGGGATACGGCAGAATGTGGTAGGTCAGAAGCATCGGGTCGGGCCACGTCTCTGTTGTGCCGCCGCTGCAGCTCCGCCAGCACCCGCTCGATGGATTTGCAGCATCGAAGATCAGTTGACAATATTGATCGGACAATGCTGGGGAGCATGAAGGCGATCAGGCAGTCCACTCGAGGCGCTGCACTTCATTCAGGCATGCTCAATCTGTTTAAGATTCGACCACAATCTCCAACCGCTTGATCGTGCTGCTGTGCGGCCCTTATAGCAGGGTGCATTTGCCCAAGGGAAATCGAAGACCAAAAACTGGCATGGAGTGCAGGGCCGCACCAGCGTCTTGCCGCAGCCGCTGGGCCCGACGAGCAGCAGCGACCGATTCTGGCCCAGCCGCTCGGCCGTCTCTTGCAGCGTCTTCAGCAGGCTGTCGTGCACCACCTGTCGGTCAGAGACGCACTAAGTAGCCATTATGTGTTGGGCAGGCTGATGCAACATTCAATCTGCCGTCTGCGCACAAGCCCAGCTGCGCGGCCACACAGCTTGAGAGCCGCTGACATGGCCCATGATTACACGTGAAGGCCCAAAACGGCTGATCACCTGCAGCTGTGGGCGGATGCGCATGGCCTGCGCTGCGGCGCTGCGGGGGCGCAGCAGCCGCTGCAGGACCAGGTCCCTTGCGTCTGCCGCAAACTCGTCGCCGCAGACGCCCCATGCCACTTCGGCAGCCTCCTGCGCCACTGCATTGGCTGGCAATGTGCCACCGGTCCTACCGCTGCCTGCGGTCATCGCGGCCGCGGCGCTGCCGCGTGGCGCGGCGTCGCTGCTGCCTCGCCCTGCTGCCGGCGATCTGCCGCTTGCCTCGGCGCCATCGACGGCAGCCTCGCCGCCAGCAGCGCCGTTTGCGGTGCGGGGGCGGCGGGGCATCTGCCGGGGCGAGGCTGCCGGGCTGGCGGCTGCGTCCCGCCTCATGCGTGCAGGCGGTGCTGGGCTGGTGGCCTCCTGCAGGTGCTGCTCAGGAGAGCCGCCAGGGCTGCCACTTGCGTCCGGCAGCGGCAGCGGCTCTGATGTGGCCTGACTCGCGGCCTGCACAGGCAGCAGTTTGGATTTCAGTAAACCGGTGTGACAGCAGGTTCAGATTGTCACTGGCACAACGCACCGAATGACCACCACAGGCAGCCGGCGTGTCAGGAGGTGGAGGAACATGCCTGTCTGGCGCCGCGCACGCCTTCCGACATCGATATCTCGAGCTCGATGTCCTCTGAGGCTTCTGGCTCTGCAGCCGCGGCGATTCGCGGCTGCTGAGCTATCTTCCTGGCAAGCGGCGTCTCCGCCTTCCGCTTCATCGTGGTCTTCTTCCGCCGAACCGGCATGACCGGTGTGGATGCTGCCGCCTCTTCCTGCGCTGATTGCTTGCTGGACGGGCGCCTGAGAGAGACAGCCGCGAGCCCATTGTTGCGCTTCCCGGCCATGCTTGCTGGGACAGTGGCTAGGCCAACATGCCAGTCGATCCGGGCCGTTGCGGTATCCTCTCAAGGTGCGCATATTGACGCCATCACTCCGGACGTCACCACAGCATCGATCTTTCTATGACTCTGATGGCCAGGGATTGCAGATCCACGGTCTCTGTTTCTTCGACGACTTGTCGCTGCGTGCTGTATAATGTATAATGTGTATAATATGTATAAACTCAGCACATGCCTCAACCAGCGGACGCACGCATGTTCTCTTGCAACTTGAAATGGTCTAAAATTTCCTGGCAAAGCTCATGTCGCTGTGCTGCGCGTGCTGCGTCGCTCTCACTTTTGCTGATTTGCGAGCCTGAGCATGTGCAATTTGCGCTCATCGCTGCCACCTGTGCCTGACGCTGGAGCAAGGTGGCGTTGGCCGCTGTTGTGATCGCCTCGTCAGCCCCGAATTGAGCGCCCGGATTGCAAATGACCAGCCTTACTGGCGGTCTTGCCCTCCAGGCGGGTTGCAACATGACAGAAAACTGCGTCGACCTCACAGACGAAATCGACGAGACTGACGCCGATGTGGCAGAGCTGCAGGAGCTGGAAGCCGAGTTGCAGCAGGTGACGCGCTGCTGCGCGGCTTGTGAATGGCGCCAGTCCCATCATGCTTGCACGAAACATGACGTCACGATAAGCAGCAGAAGAGCTCCAACAGTCAGGGATCCCGGAACAGGGTGCCAACTGTGATGCATGCAAGGAAGGCCTTCAATACGCGCGCACTGCGCAGCCACATGAGAGATATGCTTTGACCTTGTGCCGCCTGTGAACTGGCACAGATCTCCGGCAAGATCAGGACGCTGGTAGTGCGGCAGCAGACGCTGCAGACGCGCGCTGAGACGCTGCGCCGCATAGTGGAGGCCAACCGGCGGTGCCCGCGCGCCGACTGGCAGGTTTGTCAATTCACATTTGCGTTCTGAGGTTCGGGTATGTGCAAATCCTTTGCTGAGAATGAGAATCCAGTTGCCTGAAGTGATCCATGGTGCTGCACCACAGCCAGGCAGGCGGCGCATTAGCTCCCCGCAAGACGCATTCACTAGCATCTCTCTGCGATGTGCTATGCTTTGTCTCCTCTTTGCAGGGCGCATTCGAGTGGGACGTCCAGTTGGCGGCGGTGCTGGGCGACACCTTCGGCCTGCTGGCGTACCGGCCGCTGCAGCGGGAGGTCGTCAACTGCACCATGTCGGGCCGCGACTGCCTGTGCCTGCTGCCCAGCGGAGGTCCGTGCCATGCTTCTCACTATTGAAATGTGTTCCGTAGAAGTGGGACAGGCGACATAGAGCCGTCCAGCAGCATTGAGGCCTCCATTGAAAAGTCTTGGCCGGCTGACGTGAGACCTCGGCAGCACCTTGGCAATTGAACATGTGCACCTAGGTCACACATACTGTCCGTTCATGATCAGTTAGCGGTCCTGCCGCGCAGGCGGCAAGAGCCTGTGCTACCAGCTGCCGGCGCTGGCGGCGGATTCGCCAGGCGCCAAGGGCGGCTCGGTCACGCTGGTCGTCAGCCCGCTGCTGTCTCTCATCCAGGTGCGCAGCTGCGCAACGCGCTCGGATCCTTGAGACTCCAGGACCTTCAGAGTCCAAGCCTGTGATGCCTACGCGGCAGAGCAAGCCTTTGCATGCGGTGCTCTCGTCACTGCGGATGGGTGCGACGCCGCGAGTTTCCGCCGTGGCTGCAGAGCCACATACCAGGCGCTATCTAATCATCATGTCTGTCCTGTCGTGACAGGACCAGACGCTGGGTCTGGCGGCGCTAGGAATCACTGGCACCGCGCTGACGTCGCTGACCGACAACGACGAGGCGAACGCAATCTACAAGCGGCTGGATGACCCCGACAGCGACATCCGCCTGCTGTACGGTGAGATCGTAGACCACTGAGATTTTCCTCAAGCTTGCTCAAGGTTGATGAGGAAAGCCAGGTCATTGCGCGCTGTCGTGCCTTCCTCCACAACAGACACATGCAATGGGCGACTAGGTTGCCAACGAAAAAAGAAGAATGTTGACTGTCGCAGCATCAGTAAGGTTGCCTGCCGTGTCCCGCAGCAACGCCAGAGAAGGTGGTGAACGCAAAGCGCTTCATCGCCAAGATCGAGAAGCTGTACAAGGCGGGGCGCCTGGCGCGCATCGCCATTGACGAGGTGCGGCGACCCGCTGTTGTGCCTCAACAGACTCACCTCTTGGATGCTCGACCCTTCGGCAGCGGTCCTGAATCTGGCTTGTTTTCCCTTCGGCTTGTTTTCTCGGCGACGTCTCATATCCCGTCCTGGCTCTCTTGGTGCACCGCAGGCGCACTGTGTCTCCCAGTGGGGCAACGACTTCCGGTGCGCATCGTTCCATCAATGTGTACTCCTGTGTGTGTACCCCACGTCAGTGTCTTGTGCGCAAAGGCTTTGGCTGAGCCTGTGCCTGCCACAGGCGAGCCTTTCTCTTGTGCAACCTAACAAGAGCTGCAGGCTGTATGCTAGCTTTGTCTCCTCAGAAAATGTCTGCTTGTGCAGGCCCGATTACCGCAAGCTGTCATTTTTGAAGCAGCAGTTCCCGGAGACACCTATCCTGGCGCTCACCGCAACGGCCACGTCAAAGGTGCATGCACAATCTCCGCTGTGAACCATCTCAATGCCCAAGCTCTATCACGTATCCTGCACGCATCTATTCTTGTGTGCGTCTTCTCCGCTCAAACGTGAAGCCCCTAGTTCTCATGCTGCAGGTCTGCGACGACATCCGGAAAACCCTGCGCATTGACGGCTGCGAAACCTTCAGGTCCAGCATCAACCGGCCCAACCTGTTCTACGAGGTGTGTAGCTGTATATCAAACTGAGCACACTGGCCATTCGTAACGCTGCCTGCTGCTAGATCGTGGTTGAATGTGAAGCGTGCATCAATGCAGCACGCCATCTGGGTTTCGCTGCCCTGTTGCGGGTTTGGGCAATCCTGTGGCATGGTAAACAACATCACTGGATTCGATCGAATTGCGCACAGGTGCGTGCCAAGCCGTCGACGGCGTCAGCGGTCACAGAGGAGATCGTGGCCTGGGTGCACGGCACGCACCCGGCGGGCGCCTCCGGCATCGTGTACTGCCTCACCTGCAAGGTGCGCACTGCCTCACGGTGCACGATGGGTGCTGTCAGTGTCCTCTCATTGGGGCTCTGCGAGTGTCCTCCTCGATGGCGGGCAAGCTGTGCTCGCCGCGCAGTGGCGGCATGTTTGTTTGTCTGCATCAATTTGAAGCACTTCAGATGGCGGCGGACCGACGCCTCCTCAACGTCACCGCCACAGGAGACCGAGGCGCTGGCGGCGGAGCTGAGCGAGGCGGGGCTGCCAGCGGCGCCCTACCACGCGCAGATGGATGCTGCTGTGCGGCAGGACGTGCACCGCCGCTGGGCCGCAGGTATTTGCACCCTCCCTATCTCAGAACATATGTCCCCTCCTGCATCGCTGTCGAATGTGTGCTGTAGAGCAGACGTCTTGGGCGGTTGCTCCTGATAGCATGCCTGCCTAAGAACTATGTGTTTCAGCATTTGCCCAAATCTGGATGCGACTATCAACTGCTGACGCATGTGTGTTTCTGTGCCAGGTGAGACGAGCGTCATCGTGGCCACCGTGGCGTTCGGCATGGGCATCAACAAGACGGACGTGCGTTACGTGGTGCACCAGACGCTGGCAAAGTGAGAAACCTGTGCCGCTGCACCTGTGCGCACCTTGAGATTTATATGTTCGCCTCCACTGTTGCTGAATGGCCTGGCACGCGCAAACTGGCTCGTCACCTGCCTGAGCCACAAATTTTCCTGGCCAGCTGTGAACTCTGAACCGGCTGCCAAGTGCAGGTCCCTCGAGAACTACTATCAGGAGTCGGGCCGAGCCGGTGAGTCGCAGCGGCAGCATCCAGTCTGTTTGTCAGGTTCCACTTCTGACATTCGTGCGCTGTCCATGCGGCACCTACTGCATCTGTGATCCATGCAAAAGCAAAATGCCAAGAATTGTGCATGTGTCTTCTGGCGGCAGGGCGCGACGGGAAGCCCGCGAGCTGCCTGCTGCTGTACCGCTTTGCAGACATCATGCGACTGGCGGCTGTGGGTAATCAGGAGTACGAGTGGGAGGTGCGGCGCGTCACTTGCAGATATACTGGATCTTCAAGTCAAAATAAGTGTGACCCATAAACATTTCCATTGTCGACGTCATGCGGCTGGCCGCTGAGGGCAACCAGGAGTATGAATGGGAGGTCCGGCCCAGGGTCTCGTTCAATGCGATTGAAAGCATGGCCCTGACCGTTGGCCCCAACCTGAAGCGAGTGCCCCGAACAGTGTGCAACAGTGCAACAGAGGCCCAGTGCCTGCGCCTGCGATGACTCATGATGCACGATGCCGTTCTGTCAGCACAAGCGGGCCTGCTTGCGCGCAGAACAACCTGATGTCGATGGCCGGCTTTGCCAAGGCCACAGCCGCCTGTCGACGCGGCCTGCTTTGCAGGTGCGCCTGATGCACCGTTCTGCCGTGAGTTATTGGTTTTTTCTAAACCCTGGATATCAGCAATATGTCGTTTGTCGCCTTGCAATCGCCACACTTCTCGAGCAGGACAGCAGTGTTTGCGCGAAGCATCTCGGCGCCAACCGGAGAGAGACACAGCGCGCTCATCTCGCAAACGCTGCAGGCACTTTGGCGAGCCGCCCGCCGCGTGCAACGGCGGCTGCGACGTGTGCGCCGCCAGCGGCGGCGGCGGTGACAGCGGCGGCGGCAACAGCGCTCCGCCGGCGACGCTTGATGTCAGCGCCCAGGCCCGCGGCGTGCTGGCAGCCCTGGCGGCGCTGCCCGCCGCCGACAAACGCGCTACACTCATCCAGCTCATCGACCGCTGGCGCGCCCTGAAGGTGCCTCCGCGACGCACTACACCCTGCTCGCGGGGCTGCCTTGCCTGTCAAGAACGACATGCAGCAAGCCCAACGTGGCAGCACCTGCTGGAACCCAGCCACACAGCCCCTTGCGTTGGCGCGGCGCCTGCAGGCTGCTTTCTCGATGTGCCTTGCATGCGTCGCTGTGCAGGCCAGCCATGGCAAGATATCGGTCAAGGGCGTGTCCAAGGACGAGGCCGAGCACACAGTCGGCGCGCTGCTGCTGGACCGCAGCCCATTCACATATTGATTCTGACATGTTCGATCCCCATTCGATCCCATTCAGTTCTCATCCATAGGCCGGCGACGGCGAGGTGTCGGGCAAGGGCTTGTCGAAGGACGAGGCTGAGCGCATAATTGGGGCGCTGCTGCTGGACCGAATCCTGCAGCTCGACTTCGGGTACACCTCCTACACCGTCAACTGCTACCTGAAGGCTGGGCGCAACGCGGCGGCTCTGCAGCAGGTGCATCACTTCATTTCCCTGGGTTTCTGGGACCTTTCATTCGTGCAATTAGACTTTGGGTACACCTTGTATAGTGGCAACTGCTCCTGATGGCGCGGTGCAGCGCGTCGGTTCTGCAGCAGGAGCAAATCTCAAGCTGTTGAAGATTGACACACGGTGCATGTTGGCATGCTTGTGCAGGGGCGGCATTCGGTGAGCATTCCTGTCGCCAATGCGGCCAAGCGGGCGGCGGAGGAGGATGCAGCGGACAGTGCAGACGAGGCTCTCGCCACAAAGAAGTGGCCTCCGGCAAAGGCCCGGAAGAGGTCTGGGTCGGGCGCCGCCTCGGGGATGGAAAAACCGGCAGCCGGGCCATGAATGTTGAGCTTGCAAATCCCAAACTGTAACATAGGACATGCCTGCCATTACGAGAAGTTCAAACCGAAATTCCAACCAGAAAAACCAGAAATCCAACCAGCACAATGTGCGCTGTAGGTCTAGGCCAATCAAATGTAACTAGGCACGAATATTGGACTTGCCGCAGCCCACAGCACCAAAGCACATCTCGGGTGCCACAGAAAACCTTTATCACGCTCGGCAATGCAATGGCATCCTAGTTTTGTACACGGCGCACGTCGGCGCAGCACCCTGCTCTGTTGCGAGAAGCTCTGCAGTCATTCTGTGCGGTGGCTGCCCGCTGCAGCCCACGTCACTCTGCAGCCGCTGCCAGCTCAGCCGGCTGCAGGGCTGCTGCTGAAATTTCAAATCCATCAACTGGACTGCAATCCACCTCACTCGGCAGCCGCTGCCAGCTCAGCGGCTGCGGGAAGGGCATCTCCATAGAGTCCAGGTTGTCGACGCCGATGAAGTCCAGCCGGTCCTCGTACACATCTGGCAGGTGAAACAGCGAAATGTTATGTGTTTGTTTCCAGCCCGCTGAATTGATTCTTCGATCATGGCTTCATACCCACAATCATGGGTTTTCCTCTTGGTTGGGCGTGCCGCCTCCACGTGTCGCGGCCTCTTGGCCCTGCGGCAGGGCCATGCTCGAGTCAGCGTGCTGCACAGCTACGGAGAAATCCTTGACGTTGCGCACCTATGAAGCCGTAGCAGTCGCGGCCCGGGGTGGTCTCCAGGATGGCGTTGAGCGCCCTGTAGTGGATGCCGCTGTCGTCCAGCCCATAGCCATCAGTGTGCGTGTGGCCCGCAAAAGCCGCCGCCACATTGCCTGCCGATTGCAATATGGACATGACCTGCATCGGGACGCCGCAATCCTCAGTAGACGGCCGTTAAAGCCAGTTGCTTCCAAATCGATTCATCCAGTTGCTTCCGAATGAATTCACTCAACAGATGATTTGCACCTTTCAACACGCAAGCACCTCTTTGTAGGTCCAGGCCAGCGTTGTGCCGGTGCACGAGTCGGGGTGCAGCGGCTGGTGACAGAACACAATGACGCGCTGCCGCTGCTGGCTGGCCCGCGCCAGTTCCATCTGCACACAGGTTGTGTCCTCCTTCTGTTTTTCGGTTGTTGTTGGAAATGTTTAGTTGGGATATCCCGCTGAACAACGACAAATGTCTTCCGGTCGATGTGTGAATCGCAAGGGTTGGGCTTGTGAAGCAGCACATGGCTGGTGTGCAGGTGGTGCAAGCGCTGTACGGTGTCAGGGCTGTCCCGTGATAGGTGATGGTTCTCGCTTTGTTGCATGATGCAGCACTCGCATGCAGCCCACCTGGAGCCACTCCAGCTGGCTGTCGCTCATGCCGCCGCCAAATTTGACGAAGCGGCGCTGCGGCCCCACCATGCCGTCTGGGCTGTTCTTCTCCTGCCACAGGCCAGACCAGACATGCTCACGGTGGGCTCAAGTGCTCAGTGTAGGCTCAAGAACAAGCTGGATCACATGCCGAACCAACAGCAGAATGGATGAGCTGTGAGCGCAGTCATCCATGCATATTGGCACGAGATGCACCTCGTTGATGTTCTCCTCGTCCAGTATCTGCTTGGCCGCCTCATGGTGGGGGTGGCCCGGCGGCCAGCCCAGCATGCTGATGTCATAGGAGTCCAGGACGATAAGGCGCCAGCCCTCGTGCGGGCTGCGTGGGCATCAAACTCGAACTCATGAACTGCTGGTGAAGGCAGCAACGCGCACAAGGTGCATGGCCTATCGGCAACAGACGGCAAAATGCAGTCGGAACATCAAAACGTAGCTGGGAAGCGTTTTCTGGCTCAACTGGCCAGAAACTGGCGTTTTCTGGATCGATGCTCACCTGAAGGAGTAGTAGCTGTTGCCGTCGGCGCCAGGAATGTTGAGCCGCTCATTGAGCTCCTCCCTCGGAAAGTTGTACAGGCTGCAAGTGTGTACACACAGACCTCGTGCAAGGGATGCATGGTGGCACTTGTCAGCCACAAGCGATGCGCTGAGTCTGCACAAGCTTCCAGAAGCTCTGGTGAGGGGCCTGCTCCCCTTGAGTTGCTTGTCATCCTCACCAGTGGTTACCGATCATGTGATAGACTGGCTTCCCCAACTGGCTGAATTCGCCGAGCACATCTGCGAGCGCCGCTTCCCGACAGTCCTTTGGATTCTTTCTGCATAGGTGATATTATTGGCTCAGGCTGCAGCTACAGTGCGGTCATACAATGATAGTAGCTGCGCTGCCCAGCAGCGACCAAGTAGACATGACATGCAACATGTGCGGCATGAACAGTGCTGATGAGCTGTTGATGCACTCCTCCGTTCTGACTCCTGACCCGTCAACCACGTCCCCCAGGTGCATGCCAAACTCGACGCCCCGGTCCTTCCAGCCCTGCACCGCCCGCCGCAGCCCGTTCAGGCTGTCACGGTAGAACCGCGCCGTGCCGCCGTGCGATTTGCCCTCCGGCAAGTCTGCATACTGCACGTCCGTGCAGACGCCAAAGGTGAACAGGCGCCCGGCTGCTGGCGACTTGTAGCTGCCGTTTGCTGCCTTGCCGGTCGCTGTGCCGTCTGTCTTGCTGCCGTCAGCTGCGCTGGCCGCCGCCGCAACCGCCGCGGAGCCTGGCGTCTTGGGCGTAGCCGATGGTTGCTTGGCCAACGCCGACATGGTGGTGACAATCTGGCTTGCGCTCAGAAGGAGCATGAGGCGACTGCACAGCGCCAGGATGCCATGCAAATTGCCCGTTCAAGGCGTCGTGTAAGCAGAAATGGTGAGTCGCTAGCGTAGTCAGTAGTCCAGCCAGTGGTCAGCACACTGATAAAATCATGCAGTAGAACTTTGCAGTCTTTCCGTGTCACAAAACGAACGCAAACTCGAATGAGCCGAGCTGCAGAGAAGAAGCTGCATGGACCTGCCACGTGGCACTTGCAGAGACACCGAGCCTGCTCAAGCACAAGCTCATTCGCAACGTTATAATTCACCTATTGAAGGTAGTTTTGCCTGACATGCTCTCCCGGGACGTGACGCTGCCTGTTCTATCGCAGTCGTGCTCATGTCATCTCGTCCGCCACATGCATGTGCAGCTGGCGTGCAGTCGGCGGGTCCGACGATCAAGGGCAGGCATAGGATTGAATTGCTTGTACGAGACGTCTCAATCGCGCAATAAGGCCAGCGGTCAAGTGGTGGCAGCAGCGCCGCAGGTTCGCATGCGCTGCCGTCGCCATGAGCCAGGTCCACAGTTTGGAAGCACAACGCCATGACAGGCCACCGAAAAGCTGTTGACTGCCGCAGAATCGCCCTGGCCTGCTGCAGAGGTCCGCGCAAAGAGCAGCGGCGCTGCTGCTGGCGGTCAGCATCGCACATACGCCCGCCGCTGCGCTGGCTGCAGAGGCCTCCTTTCAGGGCGTGCCCAGGATCGTCGATGGCGACACGTTGGTGGTAAGTGCTGCGTTCGTTCCGCCCTCTCGCTGAGGATGACTCTCTCCAAGATGGCAACTTGCCAGGTTCTGTTGGCATGCGACGCGCATGCTGGCATTAGAACACATTGAAGCGCTGGTGCATGGCCATCAATGGCTCTGGGCTGACCGAGCGCATCTGTGGCCACTGTGATGCTGCAGGTGGACGGCAACAAGGTCCGCCTCTATGGCATCGACGCGCCAGAGTCCAAACAGTCATGCCGCGCCGCAGATGGCGGCCAGTACCTGTGCGGTGCGCATTGCATCAGTATCGTGAACGGTCACTGCTGCGGCAATACCAATGTGGATATTATACTGTCCTCCGGCCCGCCACTACCATATATATACTACTATATATACTGTACATGATGAGAAGTGTGCCTTTGCCACGCAACAGGGGAGAAGGTGACAGAGATGCTGAGGGCGAAGTTGGGGAATGCAGCCGTGCGCTGCGAGGTGAAGGCGAACGACCAATACAACCGCAAGGCGCGTGCCTCCCATGCACCTGATACTGATTCTTGTTTGCCTCACTGACAGCTTTGCATTTCCTACATGTGCCTAGGTTTTCCTTCTGCACTCTATCCATTCTCCACCATGCCATCATTCCTAGTGATAGGTGGCAGTGTGCCGGACGGATGACTTCGAGCTGAACGAGTGGCTAGTGTCAAACGGCCTGGCAGTAGCATACAGGTAAGCATCACAGCATGTACCTGCGCGCAAGTGATAGACCATAGATAGTCCAAGACGCAAGACTCTCTGTTCGCTGCTATGGTCTGCAAACAACCTCGGTGCATCAACCTCTTGGAAGTCGACTCAACGGTGTATATTCCGCAGGCAGTATTCCAGCGATTACGTGCCAGCTGAGGACGCAGCCCGAGCTGTAAAGCGCGGCATCTGGTCTGGCGCCTTCGATGTCCCGGCAGACTGGCGCAAAGAGCGCAAGGTAAGCGCTTCACGTCACATTGCCAGTCTTTGGTTGGTGCCCTGTCTGTTGCTGCGCTTCTAAGAAATGTACCTGCTTCTGAGATAGCCTGTTTCAGGCTCTCTTTGACGAGCTTATAATGTCTCGCTTCAATTCAGCAGTGTCTGCACCTGCACAGATCGAGCAGCTGGAAAAGTCGCTGGACCGCCGCGCCCCGGCCATCGACGCCAGCCTCCGCCAGTTGAAGCCCGCCGCCGGCTTCGCGCCGCAGCCGCTCCGCAAGCAGCAGCAGCCAGCCCAGCAGGCAGCAGACAGCAGTCAGAGTGGCGAGCCTGGCAGCAAGTTCACCGACAGCACCGCGGTCGCCGCCGCCGACAATGTCACCGGCAGCCAGCAGCAGCCGCGGGATCCCAACCGCTGCCCCAACCTCCTCATTAAGGGCAACATCAGCGCAAAGGGCGACAGGATCTACCACATGCCGGGCAGCCGGTCGTACGTGTCGACCCAGATCGACACCAAGCAGGGCGAGCGCTACTTCTGCAGCGAGGCCGAGGCGCAGGCCGCAGGCTGGCGGGCGGCGAGGTCATGAACTAGGATTTGCTGTTGAAACCCTGTGGCGCGGCCACCGAGACCCCGTGGCGCCGCAGTGAAAGGTGCCGATTCGGCGGCGCGACGGCCTTTTTTCAGTCGCTGCTCCTGCTGAAGCTCCACAGCAGCACTCAGCACCGCAATGATCCTAGATGACACGTCCAGGTATTGAATCCTGCGCATGATTTCATTCACAAATACTGATTCAGACCTACGCCGCACAGAAGTGCCCAAAGGCAAATTGCTGCATTGTCTGAGCTCTTGCATTTCTGAGGTAGACATTGCCATGTCAGTGTGTCTATGCGACCCATACCCGCGGCGGCGGGTCAGCAAAGGCGTCATGACCATATAGTGCTGCACAGGAAGTTGTCGAGTGCATCAAGCAGCTACAGCTGATTTACATACTCAGATTTCCAGCATGTGTCGCCGCAAGCCGCAGCTCCAAACCTGGAACCTCAACTGAGTACGAGTAGCTGTGGCGGCGTCGCACCCGGATTGTAGCGGCGGCTAAGGAGCTACTCAGCAGTGGACCAGATGCGCCAGTGAAGCCACAAAACATGCATAGATGCTGGCTAGTTCTTTGTGTCTCTATGAGAAGAAGAAGAAGAAGAGGACCGCGGTGGGCGGTGGTAGAGGGCATCGGCTCCTCTAGCCCTTTAGGAAAAGTTAGGCCACCTAACCGGGATCCACCAGGAGCCCGGAAGCATTCGATGTACTGTCGTCCAAGCTTGTGGTGGCATTGGCACATTTGGCGCGTTTCAGGCCGTGCATCTTCATTCGTCTATGAGAACCAAGTTCGTTGAGGGCCGGAGGGTGTAGGAAGGGGCAGTCGAAGGGACAAGTGGTGAACAAGCTCAAAACCTCAGAATCGCACGTGCCCAGGGTTCGTGCTTAAACCTCAGACGTGAAATGCGAAACGCGAAACTCAAAGTACCCTCGGCGAAACGTTTCGCACAGATGCGAAACCCTAATTCGCCACCCCAAGCTCAGTGATGCCTCGGCTAAACCTTCCAGATGCACGTTCCAGAAATTCTGCAGCTCTCTCGGTTCCAACAACATAAAATCTCGTCCACCCGCCCCCCCTCCCCCCTCTCAGGCGCCACTAGGTGTCAGTCTAGGCGCCACTGGGTGTCAGTCTAGGTGCCGCTGCTGCTCTTGCCCTTCATCTGTCGCTTATGCCGCTGCTTTGGCTCCGCAGCCGTGTCTATGACGCGCTTTTTGATGCTCTGAGGCGCATATGAACACGCGAGCACATGCTGGATGAGGACATCACTGCGCGGCGATTTGAAAATTTGTTTGCAGAAGGTGCAAGTTGCTGGCCCGCTGGTGGTGTCTGAAGCGAAGTAATCTCTCACGAATGATTTCGCGCGGCCACCTGTGTTGCTCTGCTTGGCCGCCACGGGCTCGACGTCATCAATGCTCTCAGCAATCTCGAGATCAGAGCTCATTGATGGTTGCAGCGAGACAGGCAAGGCAGGAAATCCAGTGCCAGAGCTGTTAAGAAGCGTCAGACCGGGGCCTGCAAGCTAAAGACCGGCTGGATGCCATTGCCGGCCGTTGTCGGTGCCAAGCAGGGTTCGTGCTTAAACCTCAGACGTGAAATGCGGAACGCGAAACTAAAAGTACCGTCGGCGAAACGTTTCGCAGATGCGAAACCCTGTATCTGCCCTGATTCCCTACCCCAAGCTGGGAAATGCCCTGCTAAAGCTTCCACAAGCACGTTCCGGGCGTCGTGCATGAGCACGGGTCTTGTTCCTTCCAAAAACACGTCGCAGCCCTGAGTTCGGCTGCCACAATCAAGCGAGGGGCGCACCAGCCTGGTAGCTAGGTACCTAATTAAACCACACCCAGTGAGTTGATTGGCACTGATGGGCTCCGGCAGGCGGGCAGGAAACCAGGTTGTAGCACTGCTGCAAGCGTGCGATGGTCCTCAGATAGGCCTGTGAGCTTTCGAATGGCCGGTTGTGGTACTTTTCTGCAAAAGTATGG
>JAABUL010003355.1_pt1 | contig 23905 bp, 44 predicted proteins | sample 5559151 | NCBI WGS metagenome assembly JAABUL01 (sample SAMN10711876, study PRJNA513368) | rock metagenome | isolation source: Antarctica rocks | place: Antarctica: Victoria Land, Pudding Butte sud | reverse complement strand
ATCACTTTGGCAGCGCCCACCCCGCTGCACTCTGACCCAGGACTCTGACCTCCTGGGAACACACCTGCTGCAGCGTGGCGTCGGGCGAAACCTCCAGCGGCGCAGCGGGCGAGCACTCCAGGCAGCCGGCGTCGCGCTCGTACGCCACAGTGTGCGTGTAGATGCCATCCGCGCCCGCGTACCTGCTTCAACATGAACAGCACAATCAGGCGCATTGTCAGGCAGTCGCAGCATTTAGGGTTTCGGGTAAGGGGATATCAGAATTGGAAACCTGCTGCATCGCAGGCGGCCTTGGGACACACCGCAGCAAGAGGACCGGCAACCAAAGGACGGCAGTCATCACGCCGCAAGCTCAGGTGAACAACGGTCGCACACAAAGTGCGGCGCGGCACATCCTGTAGTCGTTCATGGCGATGGAGGCCGTGGTGATATGCTTCAGCGCCTCCCATGTCGGAGCATGTACATGAGAGTCGTGGCAGATGTGCATGACTGGGTTTGACAGGGTGGAGTGACGCGCACATCATGCAGGCTATCGTGCGGTTGGAGGCCACAGTGATGAGCTCGAGCGCTAGCGGCGCTCACGAAGGAAAACACAAGCATCATGCTTTCACGTGGAAGGGCATTTGTCTGTGATTTGGGCAGCGTCGCACATCATGTAGTTGTTCATTCCGGTGGAGGCCATGGTGATGAGCTTGAGAGCCTCCAGAGTGCACGCAGCCGCCACAATGGCGTTGGTGGACGGAATGGCCGGGATGATGTTCTTCGTCACGCCCTGCGTCAGCTGGTACGTCACCCCCTGCAGCCCGCAGGACAGGCCGCCTCAATCCCCTATCGTTCACAGCGGTGGCACAGAACTTGCCCTCCAGCGCCACGCCAGGAGCCATGCAGCACACTGAGAACTGGACACCCCACCCGTCACCCCAGGGGGGTTAGGGTTTAGGGTTTCCAGGGGGGCTTTTTGGGCACTGCCAATGTCGTGACCATTTTGTGATGTCGCCTGCTGTTGTGCATGTTGCATTCCCTCCGAGGTTGCCGCACAGCTACTGCAAGTGTGCCAATTACTGTACATTCCCCCTGAGATGCGCGCCAGCTCCAGTCACCAGGATGCCCAACTGCTGTGCGCGTGCAAGAGCGCCCCAAACCCTGTCGCTTTATGCACGCCTGACGCCCTTATAGGCGCAGACGGCAAACTTTCAACTTTAACGAGCGCCTGCTCGCACCCAGCGCATGTGCACCCCTCTCAGCTTTGCAATCTCTAACGGACATTAATGTGACGTATGAGTAAACCCCACCTGGATGCCGAATTGCTGTGCGCGAGAGAGCGCTTGCTCGTACACCCAGCGCATGTGCTCCTCCTCGTCGGCATCAAAGTCTTCGCCCGGCCGCTGCGACTCCCACTGTATGAGCTTGGCCCATTCGATGCAGTGCGCCGGCGACCTGCGGGAAACTCTTATTATTTAATACAGATTATATAACGCCTAGTTGAATCAAATACAATGGCTTACATGGCAGCTTTGAGTTTCCCAGAGCAAGCTGTAGGCCTTGGCGTATACTGCATGAGCTCGGCCCACTCGGTACAGTGCGCCGAGGAGCTGTGCGGAGAATTGAGGGTCTTGATTCGTTGGAGCAAATTTCAAAATTCGATTTTTTTTGCCCCGGAACCTGACCCATCAGTATAGTTCATGCCCTTTTCGGGACGATCCGTACTTCTTCACCGGACTGCCGTGCGACTGCATCTCATGGGGACTGTGCTTTCCGCATATCCGCTTACCGGCAGCCGGCGGCGCAACCGGGACACCAAGACGCACCGGGGCGTCTCTGCGAGCGTGCATAGCGGGAACTTGGTCTGCGGCGGGAACAGCCACAGCGTGCATTCGAAGCAGGGCGTGAGGCCAGGGATGATGACGCGCGCGTGGCCCTTGAACCCTTCCGTACCGCCGTCCACCAGCGGCTTGACCGTCGAGAGGTCGGGGCTGCCGTCTTCCTCGTATTCTGCACGACAGATGCAGCACAAGAATGGAGATCCGAGCTTCAGATGTGCATGCGCGCAGCCCTCAAGCCCTCCCATGCCGCCGTCCACCAGCGGCTTGACCGTCGACGGGTCGGGGCGGCTGCCGTCCTCTTCATACTCCGTGTGAACCACAACAATGGGAATTGCTGGTGACATAATGTGGTGGCGCTTGCGTAGCCCTTGGAAGCCCTCCGTGCCACTTCCCACCAGTGGCTTGGCCATTGTGATGTCGGGCTGCCGTCTTGTCACATTCTGAGTTACAGCACAGATGCAAAGAACACTGCGGCAGTGCAAGGTGGCTGATTGGCAGCTTGCCGCCTGCTGTGTTTCAACCAATCGAGCATGCGCCGTCATGTGCTGGGATCTTGCATTTATTCTGGGAAAAGCACGACGGTGCACCCGCGATGCAGTCGATGCACCCAGGATGCTGCAGGCGACGGACTTTATGTGACGCGGCGCCTCCAGCGAGTCGATGGGCACTTGCATATTGTGGGGCACTGACATGTTTCATCAGGCACAAGTGTCGGATGGACGCGCACCCAGGAGGCTGCAGGCGACGGAGTTCATGTAGCGCCGCGCCTCAAGCGAGTCCAGGCCCAGGATGATGACGTGGAACTGCTCGTAAAAGTCCAGCGCCTTCTCCTCGATGCGGGCGTGGTGCGGTGCCACCGTCACGCCCGGCACGCGGCTCATCACCTGGAGAGCAAAACAGGCATTGCGGGCAAACCCCATATGGAATGCTGTTGGGTGGGACAAACTCAGGAAGGCCTGGCACCCCCTGGCACCCCCTGGCACTCAGAAAGGCCTCAAACTCATAAAGGCCTCAAACTCAGAAAGGCCTGGCACCCCCTGGCACCCCCTGGCACTCAGAAAGGCCTGACCCCCCCTACAGGCAGGCAGGTTGGCAGAGCTGAGTTCGTGCGCCGTCTCTCCAGGCGCAGGATCAGCAGCATGCATGACAGTACAAACATGCATGCATACAGTTGTATGGCCATTGCTAAATGCACCACCTTCTCAGCTGCGACCTCCGCCTTGGAGCGCCCCACGTCCTTCATCCTGCATGGCGCAACAATTTCACTGGGTGCGCCTGACTACTCCACTGAGGTGCGACTGAAGGATCCAGTCGGTGTCTTTACATGCAAATTGCGGCATGCTTCATGCACGGCCAGTTTGCCCCGGTATAGCTGACCATGCGCCGCACATGAGCACGCAACAGCTCCGCGTACTCACACAGCGGCCAGCGCCCAGCACCTGAACAGAAACTGCCGGTTGAGGTTGGACACGTCGATGGTGTCCATGTCTATGACGTCGATGTTTCCGAAGCCCGACAGCGCCAGGTCCTTGAGCAGCTCACAGCCCAGGCCACCAGCGCCGACGCATAGCACCCGGCACTCATCCTGCAGTCAATTCACGTGTGTTTTTCGATGTTGGCCTGCTCAAACTTTGGATGTCTGGTGTCTGAAACAGCAGCGCCGCCGAGAGCCGCACGTACAGCACCCAGCAGCCGTCATGTGCAGCAGGCCACATGCACCGTTACGCATTAGCATGCAATGTGTTACTGCAAAGGCTAACGTCCTGGCATCCAGCACTCAGTGCTCCTGGCTGGCCGTCGTCAGTTCGGGCATCGGCTGACCAAATGCAGGTCAGCGAAATGCGACACTGCAGCAATGTGTGCGGCGGATGTTCGACATGCAGGTGCCGAGCTGCTAAAGGACCCAGCGGCCATTGCCATGCATCTCTGGACAGCTCAGGGTGCACATTGATGGTATGCTTGGACAAGGCATGCAATCAGTCTGAAATAGGCAGAAAGACATGCGCCGCGCAGCATGCTCACCTGGAGAAACTCGAGCAGTTCGGGCCCGGGCTCGAAGCCCGGGCCTGCGAGATTGCTGGGCCGAGTGAGGATCTGCTCCAGATCCCTCCACCGCCCAGCAAGCTCCATGTTGCCGTCTGCCATGTGGCCTTGAAGCTTGATGCACCTCGCAGCTTCACCTCATGACCAGCGCATTGGCAGCTGTTATTAAAGCTCTACATAGCATGGCAAACTGTCTATCTGGCGGTGCACTGCACCACGAGCGACCTGAGGCGGAAAGCTATGTGATATGTGCGATGGGTGTTGGTCTTGGACTTACGAACTGCCGGCGCCGTGACAGGTCAACAGCCGCAAGGACACGTATCCTTCCAGTCTCCGATGCAGCCGCGATGCAACTGTGCTCTGCAAGCTTCAGGAGCGAGCGCAGCATGCAAACCACTTGCGTTGCATCTTGTCCCTTGCTGCTGTCGTTTTGCGTGCAAACTACAAGTCCAGCAAAGCTCAGCATCTGCGCACAAAAGATATCAGAACAGCTCCACCGCTAACCGTCTGCTACCAGCCCTTCCGCCTGCATAGTGGTTGGGCGAAAGAAATTTGGGGCGCGCATCTCTGACTCGTGTGAACGTCTGCTAGTGCTCACGACGCCATGTTCTCGGTACTGCGGCCTTTGGGAACCTCATACCTCGCGCGCGTTGCATTACTTCCACTTTGAAGGTCTCACCATCAGGTCGGAAGCCACAAGTTTGTCATTTGGCAAAACGCAACCGAGACACCAGCATGATCACCGAGGCGTGGTCTGCACCCTGATCATGGCTTGCACTTGCCACTGACAGCTGAAACAGAGCACATCATGCTGGAGCGGGAGAGCAAGTACACGGAGCTGGCGCAGCAGGCCATGGCGATGGCGGAGGAAGACAACGCACACCGCGATGCCTTCCGTCTCAAGTGCAAGGACAACATGTCCCTGTACTTCTTCTTGAGGCGTGTCCCTGCTACACGCCTGCTATTGCTTCCTTCTGCTGTACAAACCTTTGCAGAGAGCATGCATCTGAAGCATGCAAATGCGCACGATAGGCGCAGTGCACATTCGTCTCATATTTCAGGCAGCCCATGAGGCGTGCATGCGCGCATGCAATGCCGGCTCGAAACCACGGAATCATCATTTCGTCCCAGGACTTTCCAGCTGGTATGCATGCGCAGGCTGATGTGGCAGGACCTGTGCACCAACGGCGGCGAGGAACAGAGCAACTGGCGGTCCACCGTCAAGAAGGCGTGCAACAGCATCGAGCAGCACCCCATGCGGTTGTACGACGACCGGACTCTGGGCGTCGTCAAGTATGTCGGCGCTGCCATCGTATCGGTGAGCGAAGACAAGACGGTTGGCTGCCCAAGCATTCCTGTGCATGGCCCCGTCAGCTGTCGCTCGGCCAAACAGGCTGCAAGGGTGCGGCAGCCAGAAAGAATGCTTGGCGCTCCTGTGGAAGCGCTCCGACGGAAGCGCAATGCCTTGCAGCTGTGTTCGCGTCCTTGTGCAGAGCCTGATCGTCGTTCTGGGCCCCGCAGATCGTCAAGAAGCACCTGTGGTCGATCTGTCCGCCGGAGCCGCAGACAGAGGAGGAGGCGCAGCTGGAGGCCCGTCACGCAGCGCATGCCGCTGAAGAGAAGGCGCGTTATTTCATTGCTGTAGCCGCGCAGGCCATTGAGCTCACGGCGTTTGCCGGCCGCCTGTTTGCTGTACCGGTTCAAGGACGTAGTGCTGCAGACCAATGTCCTTTGTTGGGAAAAGTTAATGAGCACAGCTGCCACGACCCAGTGACCAAACAGCGCAACGGCAATGAGAGTCCATGTTGCAATGAAGCCAGGCCGCGCCGCCTCGCAAATTATCCGTCTCAACCGTCCTGATGTCGTGCTTGCGCAGGAGCGGGAGAAGCAGCGGCGGCGGGAACAGAAGGCCGCAGACAAACGCGCCAGCCAGGCCGCGGCCGCGCTGGGCGCAAGCGCCGGCGCGTCACACTACCAGGCGGCGGGGGGTGGCGCTGCTGCAGCCGCCGGCGCCGGCAAAAAGGAAATTCAAAAGGAAATTGAATTTCCTTTTGAATTTCAAAAGGAAAGGTACGGCGGCGGGAGCCTGCTGGGAGGGATCGACCTGGGGCTGCCACCTGTGCGCACGGCGGCGGGCGGCCGCGGCAGGGGCGGCCGCGCCGGGGCTACCGGCGGGCGCGGCGGCCGGAGAGCCAGCAATGCGGACGTCAGCTGCAGCCCCCCAGGTGGGTGGCACAGCCCTGTCACTCCCTTTGCAGTGCACCGCATGTCGATGCTCGACGATGAATGAAACTGAACACAGGACCACCACCCCGAGGACATGTGAAGACAGACAAGACTAACAGGTACTGCCGACTAGGCCATGTGCGCGGCGCAGCATGCGGCTCCGGATGCTGGGCCTGCCTGCAGTGTGGCCGGCGTGTCGAAACACCGCACACGGGATCTGATGTCCTCCAGCTGTCTGCCTGCTCCGTCGCATCCAACTTGGGCATACTTCAGCGCCACAGCAGCTGCATGGAAATTTGAGGCGTGCCTTGGCCAGCACCAGCTTCTCGAGGCGTCCGCGCTCACAGCAGCAGCACATGATCGCAGTGCATCTATATCTTCTCGAAGCCCACACAAGCCATGGCGCTGTCCACCGCAGAAGTTGGGGATGGAGGCGAGCAGTCGGGGGCGGGCGCGCGCAAGCGCAAGGCGCCGGCAAAGAAGGCGTACATTCCCAACATCGGGTCCGCCAACTACACGCTGATGGTGGCGCTATACCGGGTGAGCTGCTCGAGAATCTAGTTTTCTTGTGTTCTGTGTCCTTGTAAACAAAGGGGCCCGTTGGGACTCAAGGCGCGGGGAACTCGCATGATCGGCACAGTCCAGTCTGCAGATGTCTTGTTGCACATGCCTTGCGAGATCCTGGAGTTTGATGAATCTCGAGTGACTGTGTCCCAGGCGCACATGGAGGGCGAGGCGTATTTAACAAAGGCGCAGGTCATGCAGCGCGCAGACGCCAGCGGCCTGGCCTCCCGGCCCGGATCCATCTACGGTGTGGCTGCTCTCTCTCCCTCTCTCCCCCTCTCTCCATCCCTCCCCCTCTCCCTCCCTCTCCCTCTTTCCCTCTCTCCCTCTCCCTCTCTAACGCTCTCTCTATCGCTTGGTGCTTTCCAAGCTTGGGGCTTTTTGATGCGGTCATCTTCAATGGCCATCATCAGCGCGGATGTGGGGGCAGACCTGGTGCCAGCCATGTCCAGGGAACGGCCTGTAACTTCACTGGCCGCAGACATCCAGCAGCTGACACCTGCTCCGCGCGAATCGGGGAGATGCTGCCACTGCTGCGCGCGTGGCAGTGCACTGTTTGAGGATCAGGGTGTTGCAAAAGGCGGTGTCGTCACCAAGGCTCTTTGCTAACCGCAGGCAACCAGTCGGCCATGGCGGGCCCGGGCCGGCCGCAGTACGCCTACGACGGCTGGTCGGGCGTGTCGAAGCTGCAGAACAACGAGCCGCCGCTGCTGCAGACGTACAGCAACCCCAAGAAGTGTAAGCTCACGGTCGAGGTGCGGGCTTCGCGCGTTCACGTGCTGTCGGTCTCATTGGCTTTCGGCCTGGTGCAGGCACATGCACAGGTGTATCGAGGACAGCGGCATGCCACCTTAGGCTGCACACAGAATGCTGATTACACGATGGATTTTCGTCTCCATGTCCCCGCACTTCGGCTCCTGACGGCGTGTACACCGTGACTGCAATAGTCGGCACCCAAACAGGAAGCCTGCGCCCGCTGCAGGGCTTCGAGATGGCAGCACGGTTCCACGAGGATGCAGTCGGGCGCGGCACGCTGCAGCCGCTGCCGCCCACGGCCGTGCCGCCGCTACTATACTCGTCTGCACTGGCGGCTGCGGCGGGGCCGGCCGGCGGCGGCGGCGGCGGCGACGCGTCCCCGCCTGCGGCGGCGACTGCACGGCCAGACCCTGCTGGAGCCAGCGCCACGCCGGCTTCCGAGGTGCGAGCAGACCCTGCATGGTAGCTCCTGCGCAGTCAGCTGTGACTTTGGTGTCCTGTTGCTTCTGCAGGGAGTGGTGCTATCTTCACGGCCTTCCCCCCCTGTTTGCAACTTTCCTGATTGCATGCCGCCGTCTGACACAGGAGCCAAAGCGGCGCAAGGCGCAGCCAGCGGCGTGTGAGTACTCGGAGGATGAGGACCTGGGGGCCTGGAGGTCTGCTGCGGCGAATGGCGGCAGCGCTAGGCCGTCCAGGTGCAGTCCTTTACGAGCGCTCCGGTGTATTGCATCCCGTCTGGTGTGTTGAGCCGGGCTGGAAGTCCGTTGCTGCACGCCTGTGCCTCTGCAGCAGGCGTGTGGGACGAAGTGCAGTCACAGTGAGGTGGCTCTAACGATCACAAATATGTGATCTGCGCCAGGGCTGGCGTGGCAGAGGGCAGCTGTATGCATGGCGCGTCATTTCTGACGGCTATACCCTGTGACATGCAGCCGGCTTGCAGCTGCGGGTGCCGGCGCCGCAGCGACTGCAGACCGCTTCCGGCACCAACACGGCGGCGGCGACAGTGGATCAGGAGCGCTGCGGGACGAGGATGTAGCGCAGCTCATGGAGATGGGCTTCGATGCAGCCCGGGCCTGCAGGGTGGGAGCAGTTGGGATGAGCGCCTGTGGAATGCTCCCTGATGTCGTCGCACTGTCAGCACCTTCACCCTGCCGCCACGAAGCCTTAGCAAGCATCCTCCCAGTCGACCAGCAGCGGCATGCACTCTGCTGGTCAGGCCTGACATGCCTGGATCTTCGTATCGAGACGTGAAGTTCAGGTTTAGCTCCCCTGCGCGCAGGCGCTGCGTGCCAGCGGCAACTGCGTGGAGGCAGCGCTCGACGTCATCGACATCTCAGACTCGGACGACGACGGCGGCAGAGCAGCTTCCCCGGCAGCTCCGCCGCCCGTGCCGCTGCCGCTGCCGGTGTCCCGCGCCAGGGTCAATGAACCGCCGCGACCCGCGAGGCCGAAGCTTGCGCCGGTGCCGACGCCAGCTGCGCCGCCGGCGGCAGCAGCCGCGGGCTCCGACTCCTCAGACTGCGAGATCATCGACTGCGACGACTTGCAGGCGGCTTCCGAGTCGCACCCCAGCAGCCAGAGCTTCGGCAGCCAGGGCCTGGCCGGCCTGCACCTGGGCAGCCAGCAGAGCGCCGGCAGGGCGGCGGCGCCGCTGCCAAAGGCCCTAGGCGGCAGCAGCGGCGCCGCAGGCGCAGGCCAGGCAGCGCAGCAGCCTCCTGGCGGCGGCAGCCGCATAACAGCGGCAGGAGCAGGGCCCAGCGCGCCCGGCGAGCCTGCTTCGGCGGCGCGGCTGCCGCTGCTGCCGCCGCCGGCGCGGCGCATGACGTCGGCGCCGCAGGCCGCCGCAGCCGGCCCCAGCGCAGGCGGGGCAGGTCCCAGCGCGCCAGCTTTCGGCAGCTCGGCAGTCGCAGCGGTCAGGTGCTCCGCCCCTGCAGAACTGTCCTGGGCATGCACGATTTTGGATGGAATTATGTGATCAGTACTGGCTGTGTTTCTGAGACTGTCAGTCATGCTAGGACATGTGTGCAGAGTTGCACATACGTATTGTGCGGTCCTCACACTGAGCACTCCCACCACAGGAGTTGCAGTGGGCCGGCGGCGATGCCATCGGCGCCAACAGGGCAGCCTCCAGCGACAGGGTGCGTCAGCAGGAACTACTCTGACAGCGGCCTGCATGCAGAGCGTGAACACCCGCCTTGAGAGCGTGAACACCCGCCTTAACGCACAAATGCATCTCGACGGCTCCGCAGCGGACGCACGAGGAGCATACTACACATAGGTTCTGTCGAAACCTCCTGGATCAGTCCTCACAGTGCGAAGCCATTCTGTCTGCTGGACGAGAACTCGGACGATGACCAAGTTCTTTTCTCCCCAACTGTACTGCAGTGCCGGCGGCGCCACCAGCGGCAGCCGATCGCGCAGCGGCGTGCTGACGTCGGGCAGCGTGCTGCTGCCGCCGCTGGTGGACCCTGTCAGCAGATCAATCGGCGACGCCGCCGTGCGACTGCCGCCGCTGCCGCCCGGCGCATGCTTCCGGGACGTCTACAACATCACGCTGCTCGTCGACAACCGGGAGCAGGTGACATGAGATCGCATGAGATGAGATCGCATGAGATCGCAGCAGGTGAGATGAGATCGCACAGCGAGATGCACACTGTGGTATGTGTCTTCGTATGGGTGCATCCTTCTGGTAGCAGGGCAGCTGGAATAGACGTTCAAGTTTGTTTGCTGCGTGTTGGCGATGCTTGTTGTTTGTCTGGAGGCAGCTGGAGGCAGCCTTTGTGAGCCGCAGTCCGAGCCTCATGCCACCAAGCCGCACCTCACGTTTCTCATGAGAGTCCGGCACTGTGCCGGCACCCGCACATCCACAGGCGCAACATGTGAATCTGAAACGTTCATTGTGGTGCCATGCAGTTCCGGCACTCGGCAGGCGGGATATCATTTGCGGGGCGCAACGACAGCCTGGAGCACCACCTGGGCCTCATACGCGGGCGCGGCGTCGCGGCTGAGGCAACGCACCTGGCCAGCGGCGACGCTGCCTGGGTCGCCCGCCCCAAGTAAGTAGCCTGTTTAAGTCCTAATTGAGCTCAAATAGGACTTAAAACAGGCCCCCGCAGTGTTGTCTAGCTTGTGGCGGGGCCACTGCATGTGACCGGAGGGTTTAGGGTTCGTCCGCTCCAGGTGCGCCGTTAGTATAGCCCTACTGGCGCTGAAGAAGTCTCCAAAGTCTGCGAGCACGTGCGGCGGGCCACGTGAGGTATTGAGCCTTGAGGCCACCAATGTCCAGCATATCGATGTGTGATTCTTGACATCGGTGGCGGTGGGGGCAGAAGCGTACGACCTGGCAAAGTCATCAAGGACGGGCGCTCAAGCCGCTAGCCCGGCCATGGATGCCAACGTTAGCATACTTCACTGCGCAGGGCCGGCGGCGGCGAGGGCTACATCCTGGATTACTTGGTTGAGCGGAAAGCGGTGGACGATTTGGCAAAGTCCATCAAGGATGGGCGCTTCAGGCGGCAGAAGGCCGACATGCGCGCGACCGGACTGCGCCGCCTGCTGTACATCCTCGAGGGCGAGCCCAACACGCTGCCGAGTGCGCTGCTTGGCAAACCCTAAACCCTAAACATCTCAAAACGCTTGCGCGCCCGCTCGCGCTGGATGTCCTCTTTTGCTACAAAGTGGCACACCAACGGGCTGCGCCGCCTGCTGTACACCCTCGAGGGCGAACACCACACCCTGCCGAGTAAGCGATGCTTTGGTTCTGCTGCAACCTGGCACACGATGCCAACCTCGCACACGGTGATTGGACCTTCCAGCATCCGACAAACCGCACACTGGAAGCTGTGCCGCCTGCATCTGGACAATCCACAAGGAAGGCGCCGTCCTTGAAAAAAAGGCGTGGACAACGGCAGAGCGTGCGTGTCACAGCCCTGGTGAGGAACCTGCAGACGAGACTGGGTGCAACACGCATGAAACATGTGACTCAAAAACTCTACGCGAAAAACATCCAAACCTTGATCACGTTGTTGCGGCCCGCGCAGGCCCGTCAGAGTGCCAGAGCGTCAAGACGGCGGCGGTGGAGACGGAGGTGTGGACCGGCTTCGAGGTGCTGCACACCAACGGCATCGGACATACAGTGCAGCTGTTTGCGCAGCTCACTTCCGCAATCAAGGTGCGCCAAACGCAGCACTTCTATGTGCTACACCATCATCGTCTTCCTTGGCAGCGAAGAAGAGCCATCACGTCCGCAACGGCAGCGGCCTGGCCTGTGCTGCACACCAACGCATCGGGCGCACGATGAGCAGCAAGCGAATCGGCAGCACCTACAGTTCATTCTTGCGGTTCCCGTGGTGGTTGGCGTGATGCCTGAATGGCCATTCGGCACCCAGTGCAGCTCAAGAAACCGATTGCACAGCTCCTGTTGGCATCCAGTTGTGGCAAGCAAGTGCCGCTGAAGGCGACAGACGCGCCGGCGGGGCAGCAGTCTGCAGCCGCAGCCCTGAAGAGCGTCATCACGATCAATCGCTGCGGACGCGTTTGCGGGGCAGCCCGACGCCCTCTTGAGCGGCATCACGAGAATTTCGTTGAATGCAGAGCTTGTTTTACATCGCAGGAACCTGTTGCAGGACCAGTATGGGCTGCGGGCGCCGGACGCGCTGCAATCTGCCGTCTTGTAAGTTACCACATGTTCAAAATGCATCAAGTACGGCCGCTGCGGGCGTCGGACGCGCCGGACGGGCAGCCGCCGCTGCCGACGCCCTCGGAGCTGCAACTCGCCTCCACGTAATCGTCTTCGAATGACGAAAGCTGCTGCATTACAGGATCAGTATGGACCGCTGCGGGAGTCGGACGCGCCGCAAGGGCAGCCGCCGCTGCCTTCGCCCTCCGAGCTCCGCGCGGGCGCGGCGGCGAACTCGAGGCAGACCGTGCGCGACTGGTGGGGCCTGGTGCTGGCGTCCGTGCGAGGTGGGCACGCATGCTTCTGCAGCTGAGGGGTGTGCACAGCGCGAGTCAGCCGCTGCAGCCGTCCCAGTGGAGCATGCAGCCAGCCAGAAGTGACGGAAGCCAAATCTGCATTTGTGCGCCTCCTTGGAGGCCTGCGACGGAGCGCACCCGCTGGGATTCCACAGCGCAAGCCACAGCGCTGTCTTGTGAGTTGAAGCCTCACATCTTTGCACACCCGCGCCGGGGCGTCCAGCCGGAGACAGCGGAGGCAGGCGATACTGCGCGCCTGCCCAACGCCGCGCTCCCTGTCCCGAGTCGTTCTCCTCATCACCATGTCAGTCTGTCAAATCGCAGTGTCCGAACTTCGAATGACCGCTCAAACCCTAATGATCGCTCTGCATCCAGGCATTGGGCCGGAGACGGCAGAGGCGGTGCTGCGCGCGTATCCGACGCCACGCTCCATGTTCGAGGCGTTTGGCAAGGCGACGCGGGACGCGGCCGCCCGCGGCGCGGACACGCGCCAGGCGCCAGGCCGCCTGCTGGAGGGCATCGAGGTAGGCAACGAATGGAGACTATGAAGACTATATGAAGACTATGAAGACTCAAGAAAACCAGCACCGGCACACAACTCTCATCATAAAGGTGTATCGATATCTACCAAGTTGTGCCCATGTCATGGCTGCATGGCAGAGATGGTAGGCAGAACAGGAGCCAGCCTGCTTTCCAGGCTGCTGAAGGTGATGGAGAATGCCGTGCAATAGGTAGCTTGCGTGCGCAGGTGTTTTCCGGCGGCACGCGGCTGACGTACGCCAAGGGGCAGAAGATCTTCGATTCGCTGTTTAGTGCCGGCTGGCAGGCGTGATCCGGGCGCTGGCTACTCCTAGGGGGCGGCATCTGCCGTCACAGTGTGAGGGAACCAGGCGCAATGATGTCCAGTATCACTGTGGAGGCTGTCGCTGCATAATGTTGCTTCGCATGCTGGCGCAGTCGGATTAGATGTTTAGTATGGTATGGTGCCACCGGGGAAACCCAGGTGCGATACGAACCGTTGAGACGCCCGTGATTTGTAGAAGGATCTGGAGACACCTTTTCCTCTTTCCATATTGGTCAAGACACGTTTGTTGAATGTGAAACACGTTGAGATAAAGGCTGTGTTCGCCACTTCGAAACGCCACTGAATCTCATCCTGCGTCAAACCCTGGCGTGCAGACGCTCGCTTCGCGTTCCAACAGCAAATCTCTCAAGAATATGAGGCATTGCGACAGCACCGACCGTGCATCTCCACACATCGTCCCTTGTAGTATCCCACGTGCTTGACACATCCAGCTTGATGGTGCTTGACTTCGAAACCGCCATCGGCGGGGCTCAAAAAGCTCGCCGCGGTGCAGCTTGTTCGTCATCACTGGACCTGCACATCACGGGTGCGCTCCTTCTCGTCTGCCTTGGGCACCTGCGGCACATTGTACCGTCAGCAAAGCGTCGTCTGGACCCTAAACAAATTGCTGTTGCCAGCAGATGCGTCAATAATGCATCAGGATGCAGAAGTCTGTCCTCCCTGTCCTCACCTGTTATCCCCCACTGGTTATCGGGAAAATGCAGAGGAGCTGTTCATATCCAACACGCACCCTCAGGCTCGATGCGCAGGACGCCGGTCGCCTTGCTCAGCCTGGCAGGTCAGGCATTGGCCAATGCCACCCATGGGTGACACCGACTCCAGAAGCACACTGCTTTTCATGGGTTTTGCAACAGTACTCGAAAGCGCACCTCGATGCGCAGGACGCCGTTCTGGTACTACTTGGCGGACGCCTTGCCCAGGTCGGCGTGCTCCGGTGCAGAGTGCAGAGGGTCAATACCGCAGATAACTAGACGTTTGAGATTTCATCTGAGATTTCGAGTTTCACCAAGCGCACCTCAATCTTCAGGACGCCGTTCTCGTACTTGGCGGACACCTTGCTCAGGTCGGCGTGCTCCGGCAGGCGCAGTGAGCGGCGCACGAAGGCGGAGCTGCGCTCCGCGCGGTGCACCTTCACGCCCTCCTCCACCTTTTCGTCCTGGTTCACCATGCAATTTATGCAACACAGTACATCGGTCACAGGCACATGATCACAGGCACCGCTGCGCTGTCTGCGCAGTGCAATTTTATTATTAGTATTAGTATTATTATTATTATTATTATTATTATTATTTCACCCCTTCTTTTTCCTTCTTGTCCTGTTCCAGTGCAGAAGAAAGCACTGTCAGATGTAAATGCTCGAACGGTGGAGCTGCGCTCCGCGCGGTGCACCTTCACCCGCCCTCCTCCACCTTTTCGTCCTGTTGTATGTTAGGCAAGAAAATGTCGTCACCTGTCAAATTGAATGGTGCGAGAAGGCTCACAAGGTGGCTAGGGTCTTTTCGCGGCGAACCGAAAGATGAACTCCGCGTTGGGCACCAGCACCGCTGCTCACAGCGCCGTCCCTATGTCAACATCATTGTTGACGCCGTCCTCCTCCTGGTCAACGTCCGGATGTTGATCCTTGGGAAGGAAGGATCCTTGTCATGCTGCTTTCGGCGCGAGAGAAAGTACTGGGAAATCTGAACAGGGAAGGCCGAAAAGGCGGATCTGCGTTCCGCGCGGTGCACTTTGACGCCCTCGTCCTTGTCGTGGTGTGCATTTGCAAACGAAGATTTCAAGAGTAAACGGCGCTGAGCCTATCGATATGTTCATGGCTGGAGGGTTGTCCGCGCGAATTGTCACCGGCCCGCCTGTGCCTGCGGGCCAATTTGATTCAATAATAATGATACTGACTTGATTAATTTGATTCAATAATAATAACACCCATCGGCGATGTTCGCCGAAGCGGACCGCGTGCCGACTGCAGGTGCCGACTCGATTTGAGCATTCTGACTGGTGCAACCTGGTGCAGGGAGAGCGCACCTCCTTGAAGTTGGCCTTCTGCACTGTGAGGGACATCACGTCGCCATCGACGGTGAGCTTGATGTCCTGTTCAACATGGTTCAGTTGGCGTCAGGACGCGCGGCCCGTGAAGTAAGGTGGGGCAAGCCGTCATGCTCGTATTCTGAGCTCAGCCAAGGTGTGTGTAGCGCTGGAGGTAAGCAGCCGGTGAGCATTGGACAAAATGCCGATCTGTGCGCTGGCAGCGTTAGCTGCGCAGGGCCTTCTGGTGCTGGACAGTCACCTTCTTGTCGACGCCTGGCACGTCCGCCAGGATCTCGAATTTGTTCGGCTTCTGCGCGGCAGCACCCAAGGAAAGTTTTGTATGGATTTGACAGGATACGGTTCGATGCAAATTTGGCGATTATCGACGCAGACGAGGTTCTCGTTGTTGACGCCCAGCATGTCCGCGGGATCTCGAGCTTGTCCAGCTTCTGCAAACAAGCAACCGGCACAAGGTTCATCTGGTCTGTCGACCGAGTACAGATGTTGAACCAGGCTGGAAGGTGGCTGCCATTTTGCCGCCATAGCAGTAGGCGCAGTGCAGCGCCCGCCGTACGGCGCCTCATCAAGAGAGGCCATTGAAACGGGACAATCCTATTGCACCATGACAGTTGCTCAACGTCTTCATCCAGGCGATGTGCGTCTGCCATCCTCTGTGCAAGGGCGCAGAGGTCCACGACAGCTTGGCACCACTCCGATCAGGACAACGGCACCGACATCTAGAGCATCCTATGCATGCATGTGCACACTCTATTGTCAGGATAACGCACCTCGATGACATCTAGCGGGATGCCGCGGACGCCTGCCGAGTCTGTGCCGGAGCGTTGCATCATGGCTTGGCCGAAAAACGGTGCGAATAAGTCGTCCGAGCCAAAGTTGTAGTTTGCGAGCGCCATCTTGATGTCTGGACGACGTCCGAGGCTGGAAAGGTGCCTACTTCAGACGGTCCGTGTGAGTGAACTGTGATTGGATGAACCGGTATTGTGGCAATGTGGGTCAGATTGCTGCTGGATCGTTCAGATCGAAAAGGAGAGTGTGCAAATGAATTTATGACGCTCGGGCAGAGCATGCAGTGTGTGTCTTCTATGTATCGCGGGCCCCAGCCGAGGATCCAAGCGCGGGAAGAGCTTTGGACGATGGCGGGAGGACAAATTTCATGATCGCGACCTTGCTTGCTTTTGTCACAAGTCATACTTCCCTCCACGTCGAAGGTTTGAGCACGACGATGGATTGCATGAGATGCAAGGGCGCCAAATCATCGCAAGTCGAGTGTTGAATTCGTCACTATATAAATAAAACCTGTTGCACGGACCCCCGCGCTGCGCGTCATCGACAACAATGGCTGAGGATCGAAGGCATGAAGCGAGGCTAGCCGTCCTGGCGCGCCAGCTGCAGCCGACCGCTGCGCCGGATGCACTGCGTGACGCCAGCGGCGATGCTCCGGCGATCGTCATCGGGGGCCTTGTCATGGACATACAGGTGCCTTGAACATGTGCTCATGCTTCTGTGAGTCGATCAAGCTGCACATCCTGGCATGCCTGCGTTGTGCTTGCTTTGCAATTGCCTCAACGGCAGCTGGTAGCCGCGCCAAGGTGTTCCGTCGCCATTCAATTCGTCTCCCTATGCGTGTCTCTTGCGACGCGCAGGCGCAGCCGGCGGCCGGCGGTGCGGACGTGCAACTCGGCGGCTCTGTGCCGGGGACAGTGCGGCACACACCCGGCGGCGTCGCGCGCAACATCGCGGCCGGCCTCGCGCTGCGCTGCAGGTGGGTGACCGCTGACAGCAAATGACGCTTCATGTGGGCCGCTCAGCTCAGCTGCGCTGCCGGGTTGCACCTGCTCGTGTCAAGTCTGCTCCGCTGCGCTGATCGGCATCGGGGTGCAGCACAGGCGACCTGAGCCAGCCGCAATGGTGTGGCATCTATCGATGCTGTCACAGTCTGGGCAGATGATCGACCTGGTCGTGTCAAAAGCATTGCCGAGCCGCGCCTGTGCCTGGGCCCCAGGCCGGCGCCGTCGCCGCTGCTGGTCAGCTGCGCCGGCCGCGACGCCGCGGGCGACGCGCTGATTGCGGACCTGCGAGCGCGGGGCCTGCCCACGCGCGGGGTGGTGCGCTGCGCTGCCGGCGCCACGGCCGCAGTGTCCATCATGTTCGGCCGCTCTGGGGAGGTGGGGTGCCGTTCTCCCACCCATGCGATGGGTCACCCAGCATTTCAAAAGAGTGTGGCGATGTCCGCCAAACCCTTGCGGCTGAATGAGGGCGCACCTGCAGCGACGCCTACTGGCACCAAGGTTGGCACCAAAGTTGGCACCATGGTTTGGTGCGCCGGGGGGACCCGTCGGAATTTGGGGTTTAGGGTTTAGGGTTTAAGGATCAGTAGCAGGTAGTTGCTAGTTTGGCCATTCACGGTTCACGCCCAAACAGGTGACGAGCACGCCACTCAGACACCTCCAGAGGTGTTCAAGTTTGCCTGTGTCGATGTCGGCAGGTGTCGGCAGCCATCGCAGATGTGGCGGCCCTGGAGCGGCAGCTGACGCCGGCGGTGCTGCTGCGGCATGCCGCGCCGGATATTGCAGCCGCGCCGCTCGTCATCGTGGACGCAAACCTTGCAGCCGCGGCGCTTGAGGTGCCGCGCTCAAGCCCGGAAGCTGCACTTGCAGGCTTCGGAGGCTGGTTGTATAGAATCGTCCGGCAGCTTATACATATCGATGCTGGTGCAATGCTGCTGTGACAGCACCTTGGCAGCTTTGCAGCAGGATGTGTTGCAGCAGGACGTATTTCCTAGGCATTGGGATCGTTCTTCTGCCCCTGCAGCTGACATGTGTTTCGCCGCCAGGCAGTATGCCAGGCAGCTGCAGACGCGGGCGTGCCGGTTTGGTTCGAGCCGGTGTCCGTCCCCAAGTCCGTCAGGTAGCGTATGCGACCCGGGAACCGACTCAATCAAACAGCATTCTAATTGGCAGCAGCTCTCCTGCACGCACGTCAGAAGTTCAGAGCCACACCGTCATCATCGAGGCCAGGTTGTTCACTGTCGAACGAAGCATGCTTTTCAGCTAATGTGTGTAGCATTCATACGATATGAATGACGCTGCGCAGGGCTTCAAAGGCGCTGCGGCACCTGACCTACGTCTCGCCGAACGCCGCTGAGCTGCTGGCCATGGCATCCGCCGCGTGCGCCGCGCACCACTGGCCGCTGCCGTGGGAGGGTGCTGCGCAGTCCAGCGGCAGCCAGCCCGCCGCCGACGGTCAGAGAGACAGCCGGGCAGCCGGGCAGCCGGGCCAGCAGCAGCGGCAGCCACAGACTCAGCTGCAGCCCCGGCGGGCAGCGAGCGATGCGCAGTCGGCGCGCGAGCTGCTGCAGGGCCTTGTGCCCCACCTGGCGGTGCTGCTGAAGGCGAGCTTCAATCCCCAGTTGCATGGTGTGTGAAAGCTAACACCCAGCGGCTACATGCAGCGAACAGAGTGCAGAGGCCTGTGCCTGTGCCTTCTGTGTTCTGTGGCAACCGGTGGAGGCGCTTTGAAAGTGTCCGGGCGCATGTGCCTGCCCGCGCATGCAACTTTCGCCAACTGAACCTCTCGAACCGCCAGTCCACAGACCTGAGTCGCACACTTCGGTGCTGCAGGCAGGAGTGGGAAACGTGTTTCTGACGCTCGGCGCAGCCGGCGCGGCGCTGGCTACCCTAGAGCCAAAAGCCAGCACGAAGGGTTTAGGCAAGGATGCCTCAGTCCGCATAACGTACATGCCGGTGAGACACCCTCCGCTTAGTCTACCTGGCCCTGCCTTGGTACCGTGCAAGCCGATACACATCGCAGGGAGGAACGTGACACACAAGGGCAGACAGCATGGGACCTGCGTCAGCAGTCTTCATGACTGTCGCCAATGTGTGTTGTGCCTGCTGCAGCAGGAGCCGGCCTCAGTGGCGACCACCAGCGGCGCGGGGGACTGCCTGGTGGCGGGCGCCGCGGCGGCGCTGCTGCGGGGCCTCCCGCCACCGCAGGCGCTGGCCCACGGCATGGTGTGCCCTGAAGTAGCATGAACCAAGCAAGTGAATGGGGATGGGACTTCCAGGGTTGTTGGGGATGGGACTTCCAGGGTTGTTGGGGATGGTTGTAGGGGATGGGACTTCCAGGGTTGTAGGGGATGGGACTTCCAGGGTTGTAGGGGATGGGACTTCCAGTGTGCCGTGTGAACAGAATGAAACTCACCCGCGCAAGCTCACTTTCTCGCTTTGGTCAGCATGCAGCCCAGGGTTTTGTCTGTGTGACTGGCTGCACGAGGGTCCCATTGTAGGGTTTAGGGTTCAGGGCCTGATCCTGCAGGACAGATATCTGTATGCTGGATGTGGCGATCACGCCATGCTCCCGCTGCTGACGGTCTGTTGATTTCGTGCGCGTCGCAGGCTGCGGCGCATGCGGCGGTAGAGAGTGAGCTGAATGCGCCAGAGGCGTGGGACGCGGCGGCCGAGGCGGCGCGTGCAACGCGGGCGCTGCAGCGGCAGCAGACTTGGGTCGAGACTGTAGCCGCATGACGCTGGTGTCGAGTCGGCATGATGCAGCCGCTCTTTTGGCATATTTGCGACTGCAGCGGCATGACTTGGACCCTGCGGCAGGGCGTCTACCAGCACAGCTCCGGCGGCTATGAGAGAAGCGGCCGCTCTGCTGGAGTAGTCAGAATGCGATACTGCCCCGATTTCAAAAGCAGACCTTCCATTTGTCCGGTAGTGCTTCACTTGGTACCTTTAGGAACGTATAGTATGCAACTTCAAACATCGGTGTCATGCAACCAAAGTGAAGGAAGCAGGAGGCAAAGTTGTCTGGTGGTATTTATTTACCGATGCAAGTGCTGTGGCACACAGCGCAATGCAGACCGCCGTCGACTAGGCAATCCAATCAAGAATCAAGCACAGGGTCACGCATGTGTGTATAAATCACTGGGAATGGGGCACACAACAGACCAGGCTGTGGCGCGCGACAAATCAAGTGCTGTGCTGAGAGCTGCACTAGAGCTGCTGACAGGACGTAAAACAAAATCGAGGCACACCGTCTACTGATCACTGCTAGCACTCTCCCCAGCTGCCGCGGAATCGCCCGCTGCGATGGGCAAGTCACCCTTCATTCGTCAGCTCGAAATCCGCGGTCCGCCGCCACAGGAGTCACCTTTGAGTTGAAGATGCCCGTCGCGGCGACGCAGCAACTCTGGCCCCAGAACTAGCTGTCTCACCGGCACTAAGTGTCCGGGAACGACTCGCCGTGGAGTACGCAGCACGCCGTCGTAGGTGACGCCTACTTGATGTTGCCGTTCAGGCCTGCAAGAGAGCAAACACATCGTCAGCAGGTGCACCAAGTTGCAGCATGTGAATGCGAGAGGCATGCAGAGCAGGAGGAAATTCTGCAGAAAGGAACATTCGCGACATCATCACAACAGAATAATAGTGTCAACCGACAAGTGACATCAGACAGATGATGGACAGCGCAGGGGAAAGGAGGAGAACAAAACCTGCGGGGAAGAACCCGCCCTTGTTGCCGGCGCCGCCCAGGGTCACGATGGACAGGACCTCGGCCGGAGTGCGCGCGAAGGTGACCGAGGTGGCGTCAGCTGCGCCGCAAGAAAATCACATCTCGTCAGTGGATATCCCAGACAGATGAAGATAACCAACGAGCACCATCGTGAGGGCAGGCTACCAAGCTGGCTACAATGCATTCGATGCGATATTGTAGATTGGACTGCAGAAGATAGAATTCGGAGACAAGCATCCGCAGGTAGTCCGCAGACCGTCCGCAATGTCCCGGTAAAATCATCATGAGGGAGTCACTCACTGGGGACGATGTTGGATTTGGTCAGAGAGGTGACGATGCCCTGGTCCTTGCCGCCGCCCGCGGTCGCGCGCAGCTTGGAAATGGCGCTGATGATCTGGACAACCTTGGCGCCGTACCTGAAGGCCACCGCGAAAGAGTATTGCATGAACATCGCATCTAGGGCACCTCAAAGGTGCGGCCCTGGTGCCTGTGTTGGCAGCTTTTGCACACATGTTGCGATGCGATGCGATGTGGTGGCGACGACAGCAGGCACTTCAGTGCCTGCACAGCATTTGTGCATCTCTGCATTCTCGACACTCTGTGACATGGAGCAGAGGGCGAGGTTTCAACATGGGGAATTGTGGTGGCTGGGCAGGCACTGTACTCACGGGGCGATGACGGTCTCGGCCTTGACGTACAGCAGGGCGCGCACGGTACCGGCATGGTAGGCCTCGACGGCCAGGATGCCGGCGGCGGCGGCCAGGTACTCCTTGGAGGCAATCAGGGGGGCAGCGCCCTGGTAGGCGGTCACACCAACGTCCTCGAAGATGAAGGCACCTGCATGAATTTTTTTTGGAGATGGATGAGTATACAAACATGCAGACCTGGTTGGCTTGACATATGCGGGCCTGAGACGAATAAATGACGGACCCACAAGCATTGTGGACAAACGTCCAGCAAGGCCAAGCTTTGAGCGCGAGGGTGCAGTGGGCAAGGTTTCTGCGCACCGTGCAGGAAGACCAGGTCGTTGTCCTGGGTCAGGTAGGGGGTGAAGGGCGGGCTCAGTGTGGTGTTCAAGGCGGCGTCAGCGGCGGCGGAGAACGCGGAGCCAATGTTGACCTCGGGCATCGGGACGGCGGCTGTGCCCAGCGCCATGCGCAGGAACTTGACGTGGTTGACCTCGTCAGCGGCGATCTCGTGAGCAATGCGCTGCGCAAAGCAATAGAAAAACCGCCGTCAGAAACCACCTCCTTGAGGACGTGCGTGCAGTGCAGTGCGGACAGCGCAGCATTGCAATGATCTCTGTCGACTGCTGTGTTGCTCCCCTGCGCACCTTGATGTTGCCGGTCTGGAAGTCGACCGCGGCGCCACCGGTAGAGGCGGGGCCGCCGCCGCTGCGCAACAACGCAAAGGAGAAGGCGTCAATACAAATGCTTGTGTGGGGGATCAGCTAACGCTGGGCGTGCAGCACTTGTGACGGGTACAGGGCTTATTAGCAGCCGCCTAGGACTTGCTGAAACGGTGTGTGGAATGCGCACCGCAGCTCAGTCGGCAGGCCAGAGCCGGTGGTGGCGAATGCATCTGCGCAAGAAGATCAGCATGGATCAGCGGCGGCCAACGCAACTTCAGAGGCTTTGGCTGCGCATGTGAGGCAGGCTTGTGCTCGATACACAGTGCAAATTCGAGGCCACTGCAAAGAAAAGCGTGTCAGTGCGCTCACAGAACTCGCCCTCCAGGTACTCGAGGTTCAGAGCGAAGTTGAGGATGTCTGCAGTCAAAAAAATTCGCCTAACCGTTCGAAGTCTCAAATCTCTAAATATAAAGCTGAATGAGGATGTTCGTAAGCAGACAAGGGCAAGGACATTCGCGCAAATATCCTAGATGTGTTGGCATCGCAAACAAATCACGGCCATGCCGACATACACCAGGGCACTGTGCATGCTGAAAGACTCACCAACATCGGTAATGTTTTGCGCCGCCTGCAGCGACAGAGGAAACGCAGTTGAGCCGACGAGAAGCGTTGCAGGACGCGGCTTCGATACAAATGTCGAACTGACAACGGCCGGCACAAGCACGGCGCGTAAAGGGCCGCGCACAGCCACCCAGAGGCCCGGCGAATCATTGCGCATGCACACGACGCGACGCCGCTGGTAATCACGCAGCGGCGACGCGCCGGTGAGTTTTCAATCATGTTCCAGGGACAATTGGCCGCCGGAGCAAGCGGAGGCTCACCGCGGGAGCGACGGCCACAGCGCACAGCGCTGCCACGGCGACGGCCAACATAGCGGAGGCCTGCGGGCAGGACGAGGAAGAGCATTAGCAAGATTCCAACCCCCCGAAAGGACAGAAGAGGTACGGCGCAAGTAGTCGGCCAAGCGGTCAAGGCGACGCCGTGTGCAGGCACTATAGGTCCACATTGCGGCCAGCTGAGCCATCGCAGATAAGGATTGCAACGCATGCCGACCGGGCCGAGCGCCCGACCGGGTTTGTAATGGGGGGTTGAAGCACTACCACCGGCAGGCAACAGCCAGCCGACGCGCAGACGCGCGGCAGAGACCACTTCAATCAGCACAGCATGAACAACCTTCACCTTCATGGTTGGTTGGTGTCGGCTACGAGAGGTGCAGATAGGCGGCCCGAGTGGCGAGCAGCGAAAGTGACGTGCGCTGACCGCTGACGACTGTGCAATGCCTGCGGCGAGAGCAGCTGGGCGCAGCGGGTACAACCGGAGATTATGACTGGTGGCGCTTCGAGCTGTTCTGCGACAGTTGGCAGACAGATGTGCAAGTTAGCAATCACCTCAGCTGCCTTCGGGCTTCGCGGGCCACGCTTTTTCACCCCCGAATTACCTAACCATGTGTGTGCAATTTTGACGTCCACAACTTGCGACTCACAAACCGACGTCACTTCGTCCATTCCAAGGGAAGCTTTGGCTCCTGCTTGCAGCTTCCTTCTTCGGTTTTCGCTTCTCCATACCGGTTGTTCTCTCAGCGTCACCCCGGTCGACACAACGTAAACTGGAACACATCTGAAGCCATATGATCCGCCCGCCAGCACAACGGGCGATTGCAGAGTCGCCTGCTGCAGCACAACG
>JAABUL010003351.1_pt1 | contig 23925 bp, 24 predicted proteins | sample 5559151 | NCBI WGS metagenome assembly JAABUL01 (sample SAMN10711876, study PRJNA513368) | rock metagenome | isolation source: Antarctica rocks | place: Antarctica: Victoria Land, Pudding Butte sud | reverse complement strand
ATGTTTAGGAGGATTATTGGATGGGCGAAGGGGGGTGTGAGGGGTTTGGGCGGGGTGAGCAGGGGGTGGGATCGGTTTGGTGGTGGTTGGGTGTGGTGAGGTGGGCGTGGGGAGTATGGGAATTGCAGATGTTTCTGCTGGTTTGCGAAAGGGTGTAGATGAGATTTCTCTGGATGATGCGTGTTTTTATGCTTGGGGGAGGGTGCGATGGGATGGGAAATAGGGTTGTGGAGAGAGTAAGGAGGGTTGGATATGATGAGGGCGGTGTTGATGGGAGGATTAGTAGGTAGGTGATTGTGTTATAGGTGTGGTGGGGTTGGGGGATTATGATACTGGAGGGTTAGTTGGGAAGATGAGATGCGGTAAGTTAGTTCTTCTATATGGATGCTGAGATACTGGTAGGTTTTAAGGTTATCTTCTAAGACGTGCCCTGGTTCTGGATGGCATAAGTATACTTGTAATTCATGATAGGAGATGGAGGGGGTGGGTAGGGGGTTGGGAACGTGTTTACTGTGGCTTTTTGGACCCTGGGCTCGTTGTCGTGTTTGGGTCTGTCGGTTTTCGGGCTGGAGCTTTAGGGGGGTGCATGGATTGGGTTTGTTGCTTCGGTTTAGCAGGGGAGTGGATGATGGACCTTTTGACTGATTTGGTATGATTTGGCTGATTTGGCTGATCTGCCTGAATTGACTGTTGGCTAATTTGACTGGTCTGACAGAGTTTGATGGGATTTGACTGAGTCAAATTGTCTGACTGCTTGACCCGTTCTCGATTGGACTGAATTTGACCTGATCGATTGGAATGATTGGAGCGAATTTTTATGTTGTCCATTTCGACGTGGTAGCAAGAGTGTGGAACACGAATTCCTCGTCGGGTCTGATCTTCTGAATGGACAGAGCATTGCATTAAGGCATGAGGTTGGTTGACTGGCTATTGAAGGACTTCAGTGGCTGACTTGCATGGATACCAAGCCACTACATAGGATATGGAATCCTAAACACAGATCTGGCAACATTTTCACGCTCATTCTACAGTCCCTACTCCTCCCAAATGTTTCTCTCCTTCTTCATCTTTTCGATATCTTCCTTGATATCAGCATACACCTGCACCGGCTCCACCATCTTCACATCCCGCTCGGTGAAGAATTGCTCCTCGCCGCGCCTATCCACCACGTAGCACATCAGTACCTTGCCATCTCTCTTCAAGGTAAAGTACATGGACGCGAACCAGTCGTCGATCGTGTACGGTTCCGGATCGTTCTTGTAGCCGCTGGTTATGAGCACGCGGCCTCGAAAGGGCTCGTCTTCTACGGACTATTGATTTCGGTCAGCGAGGCCTGTTGTTGAGGGGGCGGAGCGTACAGCGTTGCATAGGTACCAGGGCGTGTGTCCGGACGCGGTCCGAGATGATGTTACGTGCCAGTGGTTGCCGCATTGGTAGAATGGAGGTTCTTCTCTTGGTTGAGACATTTTTGTATGAGTGAGAGGTTTTTGAGTGAGATGGATCTTGAGTGAGCCTGTGTGGATGTTGTGGGGTAGTTTTGTCTGGTGAGAGGATTTGTTGATTCTTAATAGAATGTCTTCTGTGTAACCTAGCCGCTAGGTTTCTCCTACTATTTGCTGAGCATCCTAGAGAAGCACGTCGGCACCGCCACTCGTGAGAACGGTCCTCTTTCATGCTAGCATGGAATCAATTCTTTGCCCTTTAGGATATTAGTAAAACGCTCCACGGTCTGACCACATCGAAGCAGAGAAACCCGCGTCAGCAGTCCCTTGCCATCCTCTTTTACTGGCAATCACTCGGCTCGACTCTTTCGAAGATACCGGAAGAGGTATCCTGAAGGTTGTACCATTCTTCAGGGTTCCATTCGATGCACGTCCTCCCACGAGGCGACATTTACAAAGGCAGCGACATGCTTGCCCTGCTACTTCCCCCTCTCATATGGCCTGGATGGACTCTCCGAGGGTAGGATATGATCTTCTGACTCAAGCCATGCTAGCATATGGTCTAGTCGATGACTGAGCAGGATAGATCTTTGCTTTGGAGGACTGGCCAGCCTGTTAGGTTTTCCGATGGACTTGTATACTCTACAAGGAATGAAAATGCGTCCGGTACGGTTCTCGCCTTGTTGTTTATATCCCACCATTAATCATACCAACGCCACCTGTATTTCGGAGAGTGCAATTAACGTGCCCACGGACTGGAGGAAGGATTTGCCTCGTCTCTCTGTTACACACGCCAGAAGCATCATCAAGATACATAAACAGCTTCACCTCCCATATTTTCCATCTTCATCAACAACAAACATCTCCTGCCACCACAACCTCCACGAGAACTCCTCAAAATGTCCCACCCACCCACACACCCAGCTCCACCTCTTCCTACAACCACCCACCCATCAAAATGCCCTGCGAAAAATGCAAACACCAAACCTCGCCCTACTACTGCCCCTACTGCAAGCGATACATGGACCACTTATCACCCAACTCCAACTCCCCATCTTCCTACCCAGCCCCTTTTACTCTTCGTGGCGCTTATGAGGATTGCACTCTGGATTCCGGAAATGAGGAGTGCGAGGCAGTTCGTCGGAGGGTGAGGGATGGGGGTATGGTGGGATTTAGCGCTGGGGGGGCTTGGAATGTCAGGGGGTTGAGGTCTAGGGAAGATGTGGTAAAGGTAGCGAGTAAGGGGTGTTGGGAAGTTGGGAAGGGTTGACGATGTGATGGGTTTTCTTATGGTGTTTGTGTAATGGGGTTGTACTTTAACAACAGAGAGGGAGTTGAGTTTACTTAATAGTGGATGATTTGCGAGTGTGGTTGTGCTGGTGTGGGAGTTGCGAGATGGTATGCATCAATGGTGTATGTACGTGGGAGATTTAATGAATAACGACCGAAAATGAAAACAGAACCCATCACTTTTTGAAAGGAAATTCGCTTGATTCAATGTATGTACTCGACGAAAACGGATTTATAGATAATTCTTAACAGACACTATAGGAATGGTTGCGTACTTCACTCTCTCATGTCTACGAGCAACAGACCACGGCCTGTTAAGACTCACCTTACCTTGTCGGCGTTTTCTTCCAATCACTTGGCGTCTTCATGGCTTCGACCAGTACGAAGTATGTAACGGACACATAGTTCCACATCTTCGCTCGACTTTCTGTTCACTATACCCCGACCACCTTTGTTTGTACTACACAACATACATTCAGCAACGCACCTGAATACCTTCGCTCACCTACCAAACAATTTTGCACTCAAATAAAGCCTCCCTATCCCAAGATTTTACACCTCCATATCACCCCACACCCTAGCTTAATTTGTTTATCTCGTATCATCGGGCTTATTTGTAGGTAGCCAATGCTTAATCCAACGGCCGGTGGCAATGGGGTTTAGATTGGTATTTGCCTTGAATTCCTTCAGCGGAAAAAATTGGACGAGGGTGCGGTGATAGGATAGGGACGAGGCGTGTGATACCGGCGTACTATCCTTTTTCCCACTTTAGGCCGTCTTCGTTCCCACCGATGACTTTCAGTGGCGTTTGCCTCAATGTCCCTCCAGCGAAAGAAGGCTGCAAGAGGGCTTGGTGATAAGAGGCTCTTGATAGGGGCGAGGCGAGTGTAGTAATGGGGTGATGTGGGTTATGGGATCGCTTTTCCTGCCTTGGGCTGTGGAAGAGGATGGGGATGGTGGTCGGATGATTTGCTCATGTATGACAGAGGTGTGTGGATACAAAAGGATGCGGTCGCGCTCTCTCGATCTCTCTCTTGCTTTTGTTTTTGTTATTATTGGCATAACACTCACACAGTTGATACGGAATCGAAGCATTATTTTAGATAGCCACTTCCATCTTCCACATCACACATTTTCATCCTCATACTTGAGTAGACTTACTCACACGTCGGTACGCCCACACATATTCCTGTGGAAGCTGTGCTCGATGCTGACAAACAAGAACTTCTCTCAAAATGCCTCCGTGCGAGATATGCAAGCACAAGACTCCGCCTTATCATTGTACCAACTGCGGAGGATTGTTCAAGCGGCCAATCGTTCATGATGAGGGTACGTTTTCTCTTTCTCCTATCCTTGGCTCTCACCACCTGGGGCTTTGCCAAGGGTGGCTACTTGTGGGTGCTATATTGGAGGTTAGTGGCTTATTGATGTGCAGTTTGCAAGGGATATGGGGACGATGATAGAGCCAATGAGGAGTGCTCCATAGCTCGTTATGCTGTTCCGATGGGAACGGGTGCGGGCTCAGGCTCCACCTAGCGAGCTGGCGATGATTTGATGGAGGCTTGGGGTTTGTGGCAAGGAGGGCTTGAGAGTGTGAGGGTTGTGGCGGGAGGAATTTTGTGGGACGGGATTGCTGGCGAGGCTTCATATCAGGATGTGCACTAGCCATCCGACGAATTTCTTTGGATATGGTGTTACTGCTTTCAATTAGCAGAGGTCTTTCTTTAATGACGTAGGATTGGATTGGAATGGTCAGATCTTGGCGGATCTAGAAATCTGATGACGATTAGGAAATAGATAGATGAAACTCACGAGACGTACCTCGTGTACTCACGGTCCTAGATCGTGGACCAAAGTCTGTGCACTCAGCCAACCGTCGTTTCGTTCGTAGCTCAAGACCAACGGCCTACCTGCCAACGACGGCAGCAATAGAGACCTCGGCAGTGGGAATTTCTTCGATAGGGGCGATAGTGAAAATGAAAGAAGAATGGAGAGGTCTTGGTAGTTGGACGGGAGCGATAGGGGCGAGGCGATTGTGGTAATAGGTGATGGGGGGCAAGGGATTGGTTTCCTATTTTAGGGTTTTTCTTGCTCTTTGCTCATGTATGACAGAGCTATAGTAATACAAAAAGGATGCTGTCGCGCTTTCTCTTTTACTTTTGTTATTATTAGCAGACCTCTCAACATATCTCAGATAGCCATCAACTCAGCTTCTCTATCTCTTGGACAACTACCCAACCCACTCTCATCCTTTACAACTTCCTCCACACTCCTGTAAGAGCCCATACCCACCTGTCGAGGCTGTGCGACATACACACACACTCTTTCCGAAAAAGGACTTCTCTCAAAATGCCTTGCGACAATTGCAAGCACAAGACGCCGCCTTACAATTGTACCATGTGCGGGGGATGGTTCAAGCTGCAAGTCGTCAACGAGAATTGTACGTCCTCTCCTTCTTCTATGATTGGCCCTTACCTCCACGGACCGCTGGGGTTTATCCCAAGGGTCGGCGCTTGTGATTATTGTGATTTGAGGTCGGCAGCTTACTGGCGTTTAGTTCGTGAGAGATACGGAGGCGCTGACATGGGAGGCGAGGACTGCGTTGTAGCTTGTTATCCTGCTCCGGTGGTCATGGTTGAAGGCGCCGAGGAGCGAGCTGACGATAATCTGATCGAGGTTAGGGGAATTGTGGCATTGAGGGCTCAAGAGTGTTAGGGTTTTGACGGGAATGTTGGTGGGACAGGAGTACTGGCGATGCCTCAATTTAAATGTAAACTGATGATCTGTCTGGTTGCTTTGGTCATAGTGTTACTATGTTCTGGTTAGCACTAAAATAGCAGATAAGAATGCCGACAGTGCTTTAGATGCGGACTCAATTGAGGCCTTTTCTAATGACGCGTGTTTGGTTGGTGGGAAACAGGGATGGAATATTTGGATTTGGGTATTTCTAAAAATTCGATGAGGATTAGAAAATAATATATAAAAAACCCACGAGACTTGCCTTGTATGCTAACGGTCATATGTCGTGGACCGTACGCTGAGCATTGAGCCAACCGTTATTTCGCCCAAGCGACTGGTGAGTGGACTTACCCTACGGCTCGCCTCTACCTCCACGCACCTAAAATCCGTAAAATCAACGGCTAGAGGAGTATACGCTGACGATACTTGGCTTGAAGCCGGAGGCATCGTCCACTACGGCCAAGTGATGACTGTAGATGGAGAGTCCCACCCCATCTATGCGCAATTTGCGGCTGGTACCAGCGGTGTACGGACCGCGATTTTGTCGTAAAAGGCCAGAAATGCCCGGTGTGCGAAAGGGTGAAGGCTTCGCGGCTGTGATTGGCTTGAATAATGGGTCTGTACTGTTGTAGTTCTTTCCAAGGATGTGCCGACGAGTCTGCTTGACTTTGGTATGTTGGAAGTGCATTGAGGTTTCGTTGTTGACGGGAGGGTTGTTCAGCGATCTCTGTTGACAGGCAATTGTTACCTATGACTTTGGCTTGGAGGTTGGAGTATTGTTATGAGCAATGGCAAGGGCTCCTCTTCATGATTGGTTAGAGAAACCATATTGAAAACAGAATGATGACATCTGACCTGGTGAGAATCTTGCACCCAAGGCAATAATGTCAAGTCAGAATTGCTTCCACCGGCCGTAGAATCAACCTCAGCTGAATAGAGGCAAAAGTGATCTCAGCCCGACGTTGGCCTTGTGACTCCTGCTGCTATATCAGCCAATTAGCTTCCTCTGCTGTTTCGGAAACTCATCTGATGGGTTGTATAACATTTGCCCTACTTCGTTAGTCATTGTTGAGTGAAGCAGAACCTGACGGTAGTACTTATGTTGTGACTCTCCTCTCCCTCGTCTTCTTTCTCCTCTTAAATACTCGTCCCACGATCCTGACACTGCCGCGAACAATAACACCTACTAAATATTAGAAGAACTCTCCATCAATTTCACCTCAGAGCACATCACTCGACCATTCACTATCCTCCGTGCGACTTCAGGTCCCCATTTTCATTACATCTACTCAATCAACACACCGAACATCAGGCAGAAGACTCGGACATCCCCCGTTCCTACGCAAAATGCCTCGCTGCGACGCCTGTGATGACAGACCTCCTGCAGGTGGCTTCTGTGACATATGCGGACAATGGGGCGTCACCTCACCCACCCGCACACAGGTGTCTATTGATTGCAGGGCCTGTGACGATACCCCTCCTCAGGGTGGACACTACGACATATGCGGAAAACGGGGCGACAACTCTCGACCTTCTGGGTTTACCTCGATGTACTCCTGCATGACTTGTGGCGACTGTCCGCCTCCAGGTGCATTCTGTGACGAGTGCGGGAAATGGGGCGGGAATTTCAAGCAATCGGACGGTTTCTAGGTGCTTATCACTTCAAACAGTGAAGTGGCTTCCAACTAACTCTTTCTGTCTAGGAACTCGGACATCGTGAATCTCACCTGGTTTGTCTGCGATGTTTGCAAGACTGACTCAGGGCCATTACACAAGTGCACCGATTGTTGTAGAACAGGGACGTACCAATAGGCGAGTACTATGGATGTGACGAATCTCCTTTGTCATGGTTTTTGTATAGTTTCATGGCCAGTAGGGACTCCGGAGGACCTTTTGTCATTGTATCACAGGTACTCGATGGCCTTGGGCAAATCCATAGGCGATGACAAGTAGGAATTCTCAACTCTCAGAATTCAAGTCACTTAGCGATTCCATCACTGCTGCTATTCTCGCCTTGTTTCATGCTCTTAATACGATTGTTGATATTGGATCGAGGGAAGAATTCAAGTCCAGTCCACTGCCACCGGCCGTAGTGGAAGCTGGTAGTAATCAAGCACGCAATATTAGCATCTTCCCAGTAATTGCCTCATGGTTTTTCTTACCGTCTTGAGATGTTGAGAGCGACTATCAGTTCAGATCTCGTATCGATGTACGCGGTTTGCCCTGTTTTCTCCACTCGTTGCTGTTGACGTGGGACACAGCATACTACTTCAACGATGCTCCTCTTGCTTCTCTCCTTCCTCTTCTTCCACCTTCAATCCACCAGAAAACCCAAATCCTTCGTAAGTCCCCCATTCCCACGAACGCTGCTTTCCCTTGCTCAAGGAAGCCTAGCACAACCCTCGATTCTTCACCGCACGACCTCAAGACGATCACGTTGCCGGTACATCTACCTTGAGAGCATGATGGCATGGCCTCAGTGTAAAAACCACCCGCCAGGTACCACATGCGGGGCATGCGGTACGACGCAGCCCTGCCATGAATGCCGTTATTTGCCCTCTGGCTATAGTTGCCCAGTATGCAAGAGAATCAAACCATAAAATCCTGGAGTTGGTACTCTTCTTCATCGTGTAATGGTATGTGGTTTATTTGGTATCTGCGGGCATCCAGTCAGGTCTGACAAGTGAATGAATAAATTCGGCGTGATGGCATTCGTTGAGTCTAGCATGCCCTGGTGCTGGCCTTCACATCAACACTGAATGACGGACTGCATGATAGAATGGTGGACTGGTATGCTTGTGATATTGATTAGCTTGCAAATTCCCGACAGACGAATTTGAGTCTCGCAATAAATAGGCGGGTTTTGTTGGTAGCTTGAATGTAAGAAGGATTCAAAACCTAGATAGCTAGAAGTCAACATCGAATCTGACTATCAAGACACTGCATATGAGCCGACAACGTTCTCTGACTATATGTTGGGTTCCTTGAACAATCCACGTAAGCCATGGGAATACAAAGTTCATGACAGTTTCTACATGCTGGTTGCAAGTTCTAAGCCAGTCGCTGCGTGTCCGAAACCTTACCACCGTCTGGGTTTCGACAAAAATTAACTACGTTCAAACGTAGATTGGCTGGTTAACACCATACTGCAGGACCTATTAGCCCCATACCCTTTGTAAGCAATTGGCGCGTGGCAGTACTCACGTTCAGAGGATCGTTGAACCGTAGATTCTTGTCCAAGCCGCTGATGTCGTCAATTTCGCTCTTCTCCAAATCCCACCCAGTGACATCCAGATTTTGCGCCAGCCTTCCCTGATTGTTGCTCTTGGGAATGACGGCCACATCTCTTTGCGTCGCCCATCGTAGGAGGACCTGCGCGGGGGTCTTGCTGTGTTTCTCTGCGATCTTCTTGACTGTCGCATTGTCCATGAGCAGGGGTGTGTCCTTGGCGCGTTGCATGTCAAGTTCGAGGAAGGATTGGGGACCGAAGGATGAGTATGCTGTGATGGCAATGCCTTGGCTTTGGGCATATTTGACGAGACCTTCTTGAGTGAGGTATGGATGATGTTCAATTTGGAGAGTGGCTGGTGGAATCTTGGCGTAGCGGAGAAGATCCATCAAAAGCTGGCCATTGAAGTTACTGATACCGATAGACTTGGCCAAACCTTTGCCCACTAGCTTCTCCATTGCCTGCCATGTCTCCTGGATTGTAGCGTTACCGGGAATGACGTTCTTGCCGTCGTAGGTGAAGCCGGGTGGATAGCGCTCAGATGGGTCGACATACTTTAGTGAAATGGGGAAATGCACGATGTACAGGTCGAAGTAGTCAATGCCCCAGTCTTGAAGCTGCTTTTTGCAGATGGGCTCGACGCGGTCGTGGTCGTGGAAGGAGTTCCAGAGTTTGGAGACTAGGAATAGCTCTTCACGCTTGACAATGCCTTCTTTGATGGCGCGGGCAACACCTTGGCCGGATTCTTGTTCATTGCCGTAGTCTAGGAAAAGGTAAGAATCATTTGCGTGGGATTGACTACGGAGATGCAACTACATACCGCATGCACCGTCAAAAAGGCGATAGCCTGATTTGATAGCATTGTAAACGGTATCGGCACAGGTGTCATTGTTGACTTTCCAGAGCCTGGTATCGTTGTTCAACATACGATTATTGTGCCTCTGTCATTTTCAGACTTACCCGAACCCAACAAGGGGCATCTGGTGGCCACTGTTCAGCTTGACAGTAGGAGAGACCATGCTGGCATATAATCTAAGATGATTCTTTTGTATCTGGACCAGAAAAGGTTGGGTGATGGGGAGCGGTCGGCTGAATATGGACGTGGTTCTGTAGTAGGACTGGTCAGTCCGCACAAGACGCGGTACCTAAAGGAGATGGGAATTGTTTCACCTTTGAAATGTCCTGATAATGTTCATCAGGAAAAATTCAGTTGGGAGCAAACAACACCCGGGGAAATAGTAATTGCCCCACATTATCCCCACCATGTGGCATTACGTAGTGGCAGAACCTAAACGCATATTACCCGGATCTTCGGCATTAGCCAGCACGATCCCTCGGTATGCGGCTAGATGAGTAAATCCATGCGAATTTCAACACTTCAACATCGATATCAGCTAAAGCTGTAGTGTGTGGAGACTCGGAGAGTCGAGGACCGAAAGGACCAAACAGAGATTCAATTACGCGAAAGTTGATGACATGAGTGCAGGAGAGAAAACTGAGTTAAGAACGGATACCGGCATTTGTTTTCATAGAGGAGTAACAGGATCCATCCAGTTCAGCAAGGACAGCTATGCGGTCAGGATGATACCTATAGCAGATTAGATCCAGTACGTCAAGCGGACTTATTCGCTTTGTAGAGAATCATAACGGCCGATTTTCCATTCAATTAGTCCAGCGAGCGATTGACATGCCAAACGGCCATGCTTGACTTCGGTCTTTTGGTTGCATAAAGGTCTCATTATCATACACAACTCGTCCAGGGCCATAGGATGGTGAAGACCCGTTGACCTGCCCTATACAGAACGCCGTGGGCCAAGTATATGCCCCTGTGTGACACCTAAAAGCCACCATCACTGTCATGAGACTCGTACGAAAGCTGTGCCTACGTTAGCCGGATATTCATCCACAGAGTGTGGGTAGAAGTTGCATACTGGCATCAATCTGCTGAATCTGCGGTAAAGCCAGCCGGACCTTATTCCGGTACAATGCTGGATTTTTCAGCTGCAATGGATTCATCTCGAAGTAGACTGTATTCAACTCTTTTTTATCCGCCAACTCTTTCTCAACTTCTTCAAAGGACAGTATTAGGTTAGACGAAGCCCACAATTCTTCCAAATGCTTGAGGCGACCAAGGTTGGTGAGATTCTTTATCTGGTTGTTGGAGATATCGAGGACGCGGAGGCCGACGTTGTTGTCTAGGTTAGATATCTTCGTCAGAGCGTTGTGAGATATATAAAGCTCTTCGAGGTGGGGAAGCTCGGAGACACCAGAGATCTGGGTCAGACGATTCGATTGTATCGACAGGATTTTAAGATTCTTGAGGTGTGACAGGTTCTACTTCTTAATCAGCAGCATGATATGCTTGTCAGATGCATCAGTGGTACCTTCAGTTCAGTGATTTTGTTCTTGCCCAACCACAGCTCTTCCAGGCCCGTCAGGGTGTCCAAATTTTCGATTTCCTACGCCAACGTCAACCTCTGCTTCCAAGCCATATCCTACCAGCCTACTCTTATCCTGTTCGCGGCAAGCTCTAGGTTCCTTAGCTTTTTTAGCCCATTCAAGCTTTCGATCTTTTGTATTTTATTCTGCACAAAGTAGATATCTGTCAAGTCCTTTAAATGATCGACGTTCTTGATGTGCTTTATCTTGTTGAAGCTTAGATCCAGGCTTGTGAGGTGCACCAGGTCATCCAAGCCTTTGATATGTGATATGAGGTTGTCATAGAGATCGAGCTCATGTAGAGTTGTGCCGACATTTGGGGGGAATACGGCGTGCGAGATCTGATTCTGGCGGAGGCATAGCTTCTGTAGAGTAATTGGATCAACCTTGCTCTACTGGCATGGCTGCTTCCAAGCACATACCTCGACCTTGTTGAAACGATTGAGACGAAGTGCTGGAATGGAAGAGATACGGCAGTGGACAAGATCGATATCCTATGTAAAGAGATTGTCAGTCTGCTTTCGATTCAAAAAGATGCTTCCCTCGCAGCGTACATCAGTGTCAAGCTCATAATCATCGAGCAAGTCTGCCCCACCATAGGTCAGCGGAACCAGCAGGAAAGCAAAGAAGTACGTACCCTCGTCTGCGTTGATCTGGTCTACGGGCGGAGCATCCTCATCGGAGTATTCCGGATCTGATAGTATCTCTGCATTCGTGACCACAGCTCTCCGGTCCACTCGGAGCTTGCCATCCCAGCCTCTGCTGTCTTGAAGGGTTGTGCCGTTGGTGGATAGCGGTATATCCATAGAAGAATTTGCTTGGGGGTCCATAATTGAGACGGATATAGAAAGAGCGGGACTTCTGTGAAAGCTGGTCGCTGTGAAGAAGGATACAGTGTTTGCATCCTCACCTTTAATCGGAGCCACACTTTGCCAAGACGGGGACAATCTGCGTCGAGATCACCCCCAATAGAGTATAGGGTGCATGCCGCCTTGTGAGGGTGAAAATCGCACCAGCAGGGGTGCTTTGAGGCTGTGCCGAGGGTGACGTGTCACCCAGCCCACCCTAGGGGGGAGGCCCTAATCTTAGGGACAGCCCCTGCCGTCACCGCCCTCGTCCATCGTGTTTTGAATTTCCTAAAGTATCCCAATCCGTGCTTCGCCAATGGAACAAGCTATCCAGGGCTGGCGCCTCACCTTCGGCATCGACGAAGTTGCCTTTCAGTCGCTAATCGATATCTTATCTCTGTATGGCTTCTATCAAGGAAGCGGCAGCGTCTTCCCAACTATATCCCACAGCTTCGCTCACAGCGCCAATGATGTTGCATACCCACCAGAAGTAGTATCATCATATCCTTCAACCGCTTGGCAGACCGTTCCGAACGCGCTGATACAGGCGGGCTCCGTCTTACGTACTCAAGATACTGGAGCCACACCTGCATACGACATCGTCTCGGAGCCTGGGCGCTCCCTCCCAGCTTCAGGTACCGTCCAAAGAAAAGCGAAAGTGGGAAAAGCGTGCACCAAATGCTGGGCTCAGAAGAAACTGGTAAATCTTAGAAAAGGTTAGGGAGCGGGCACTTGGAGCTCACTTCATGTTCAGTGTGATGACGGCAATCCGTGCCAGAAATGTCTCAAGGATGCAAATGCTCCCCATATGCCCGGTCACTTATGCCTGCGAATTCGTTTAGTCGAGGGAGGGGTGTTTTCGAAATGTCAGTCGCCATTAAAGACTTATAACTCGTGATCAGTACCTAACCGCGATCCTAGGGGCGGAGTCGTCATATAAGTCAAAGCTTACTTGGGAAACATTAGCTCTGAATCCCTTTACAAGGTCCACTCTGCTGACGCACGAGCGTGGAGGGCCAACGTTGTCGATCAGATGTCGTAAGTTTGCTGTGACCTCAGAGAGCCAGACCAAACTCTTCTGGAAGGAACCCAACGGCTGGCAATGGACGGAAACAACAGCTTATAGCTTGGAGAGACCCGAAACGGATCTTACTTTATACATCGAGCAGTTCTCCTACTACTACGTGACAAGGGCTATTGAGAAGGGCGGTCACCTTGGACAGATATTCTGGCTGGCAGCGAAGCATCGAAGTGTAGGTTTCTTTCTAACGCAAGACTTTATAACTAATGAGTCTCTAGGCTTCAATTATATATCACGCATTGATGTTATGGACTGCTAACCAGCTGCTTATGAAAGGCTGGGAAATTCATGGCCCTGACTACTTGGGTATGAAACACTCACCGTCCCATGGATCCACTCCCGCGCCCCGCGTACTTCAAAATCAGCTGGACCATCAGCTTGAATCCGCAATCGTCAATTCGGAACAACGTCTTCTCGGGCTTGTTCAGACTACCTTAAGGAAGTCAGACCGCCGTGATTGGATCGTCTTATTCGTGGGAATCGCCATCATACTGCATGTCATGGAACGGGACGCATGGAGACTGATGTATTGGGTTAAACATCGAGGACAGGCATGCTGTTTCGATTGGCTGCCATGGTACCTACTAATGATGCTTAGGCTAACGTATGGAGGCATCCTCTTCGACCGAGAGCGCTAGTTGAGAAGAGTGTCCATTTGAGTAATCTATTGCTTACCCATTTCAATTATGCAGCTAGGGGATTCTTCCCTTTGACGTTAGATTGGGACGAGGAACAGCAGAAAGAGTTAGTATCTCATGATGAGACAACTATAGCATCGATACGACTACTTCAAGAATACGCTGCGACTCTTAGTAAGTATTTTCCATCACCTCTTGCGGTGCCGGACTGACAGTAGGGCAAAGAAGAAAGTCGGGCTTTCGGACGGAAAGGACATGAAAGATATTCGGAAATTGATCAAGGAAGTTTAGACTTCACTTTGAGCTCTCTAGTATTAGTCGACTCCGTAGAGTCATTCGCGAACATTCAAGACTTCATCTAGAGTTGCTAGGCTTGGTTGGATCCCTTCAAGACCATGGCCCGGATTCGATAGCTAAGTTTTTGAAGAATTCAAGACAGCTAAGCCAAAGATAATCGCCTTGATTTACTATAGACCTTGATCTATCTACCCAAATTTGTCCTCCATGCCTAGTCTCCTATTAATGTGCTGGCACCCGCCATGCGTTGTGACGGCCCCTGCAGCTACCTCAACTCTCCGACCTACACATCGGCCTCAGATGCCGTCTAGAACGGCCCTTGCGGCTGCTGCTGATTTGCTTGAAAGCTTGGCTGCTGGTTCCCCTGCATGAATTGTTGCTGAGTCGTTGGCTGCTGCTGCTGCTGATTTGCTTGAAAGATTGGCTGCTGATTCCCCTGCATGAATTGCTGCTGGTTCGTTGGCTGCTGAGTCGTTGGCTGCTGCTGCTGCTGATTCCCTTGGGTGAACGGCTGTTGGTTCGTTGGCTGCTGCTGCTGCTGATTCCCCTGGATGAACGGCTGATGGTTCGTTGGCTGCTGCTGCTGCTGCTGATTCCCTTGGGTGAACGGCTGTTGGTTCGTTGGCTGCTGCTGCTGCTGATTCCCCTGGATGAACGGCTGATGGTTCGTTGGCTGCTGCTGCTGATTTGCTGGGACGCTCGGCAGTTGGTTCGTTGGCTGCTGCTGCCGCTGCCGCTGATTTGCTGGGACGATCGGCAGTTGGTTCGTTGGCTGCTGCTGCTGCTGCTGCTGCTGATTTGCTGGGACGATCGGCAATTGGTTCCTCGGCTGCTGTTGCTGCTGCTGCTGATTATTTGCTGGGACGATCGGCTGCTGCTGCTGCTGATTTGCTTGAATGATTGGCTGCTGATTCCCCTGGGTGAACGACTCTTGGTTCGTTGGCTGCTGCTGCTGCTGATTTGTTGGGACGATCGGCAGTTGGTTCCTTGGCTGCTGCTGTTGCTGCTGCTGATGATTTGCTTGAATGATTGACTGCTGATTTCCCGAGATGAACGGCTGCTGGTTCGGTGGCTGCTGATATACCTGGAGTTCAGTGGTTGGCTGCTGCACATGTGCCGCGGTGATCGCTCGCTGATTAGCTGGGACCTGCTGCTGCTGCTGCTGCTGCTGTTGTTGTTGTTGTTGTTGTTGTTGTTGTTGTTGTTGTTGCGGTGGGATTGCTCCGAGCATCAGCTGGTTTGGGTAAGGTTGCTGCTGACCTGCAAGACTTTGCTGTAATTGTGGAAGTAGAGAGAGGACAAGATTTCTTATAGGGGCCATGATCGAATCCAATTCGATGGACTGGGCAGGAGTTGTTGGAATGCCATGCATTGGAGCGATGGCAGAGCCATACTGGCCTGGAACTTGTGAGGCAACCTGAGAGAGACCTTGTGCACCGTATGGAGCTGAGATTGATGATCCATAATGACCGGGAACTTGTGGGCCAAGCTGCATTAGGCCTTGCGCGCCGTACTGTCCAGACCCTAATGTGTTAGGCTGACCGAAGGTGGATGGTGCATCAGTGAGCTGAGGGAACCCTTGTGGTGGTGCGGGCAGCTGATGAAATGCTTGGGGCGCGGTGAGTGATTTAACAAGCTTGTTCTCCTCTTTCATGATTCGATTGATTGCTTTTTGCTGTCCAGCTATGAGTCCCGATTCCGTAGCCGCCATAATGTAAACCTTTCGTCCTTCGAAGGCCGTGTATTTAGAGTACGGTAGCTTTTCCTGCATATCTTGGTCAACACGCTCGGCCGACGCCACTTGAAGTACGTCGCTGCGCCACATGAGAGTATCAGGTTTATTATCCAACCATTCTACCATCATAGACACTGGTGGGTAAGCTCCTATCCCTAGTGTGATGGCTCCGTCAATCGCTAGAGCAATCCAGCGAAGACCCTTGTATTTGTACTTTCTCTCTTTGAGCCACTTCGCGTCGTACTTTTGAAGGAGGTCAACCCCTTCAGTGTTCTGTGGACCACACATACCTTCTGTCTGCCATTCCCGTTGTCCGTCACGCTTCTCTACTAGGTATTGGGTCGTCTTGTAGACTTTACGTTTCGCCAAGACAGTTTCGTTTCTGACGGTGAGAGCAGACATTGCGTTATCGAGATCCATTATGTTGCCCGGCTGGCCAAGGCCCTGTTGCTGTCCCAGACCTGGCTGCTGTCCGAAGCCCTGTCCGAAGCCCTGTTGCTGCGGCCCCGGACCTGGCTGCTGTCCGAAGCCCTGCTGTCCGAAGCCCTGTCCGAAGCCCTGTTGCTGCGGCCCCGGACCTGGCTGCTGTCGGAAGCCCTGCTGTCCGAAGCCCTGTCCGAAGCCCTGTTGCTGCGGCCCCGGACCTGGCTGCTGTCCGAAGCCCTGCTGTCCGAAACCCTGTCCGAAGCCCTGTTGCTGCGGCCCCGGACCTGGCTGCTGTCCGAAGCCCTGTCCGAAGCCCTGTTGCTGCGGCCCCGAACCTGGCTGCTGTCCGAAGCCCTGTGGCTGCTGTCCAAAATCCTGTTGCTGCTGCCCCGTAATCTGTTGCTGTTGCCCCGGACGGTACTGCCGCCCGAAGAAGTCATTTGGCTGCTTTTCGGCCTGCGTTTTGAAGGCCTTTTCAGCCGTGACTACCTCCTGACTTGGTGAAATTTCCACACTGGGGTCCTCATTCCTGATCTTCCAATGGTCGGGGTATTCCCTCTCGTCACAGAATCGTTCTACATGACGATAGTGTTCCTTATAGTCTGTTATAACTGCGTCGAGATCGACTCCGTCCTCTCGCGCTGCAAGTTGCTCCCGAAGCTCGACCGCAATCTTATACTGTTCTTGGAGGTAAATCAAAGGGAATAGTCCACGGTTTAGCTGCCAACCATCTGTCCGCTTCCTCTTATTTTCGGCCTCGATAGTTCCGTTCATTTTATTTATCCCAAACTGGAAGTTAGGATTATCAGGAGATATCTGCAGACCCTCAATAGCCGCTCTGAAATAACCTTTTTTCCACATATCTTTATGATAATTTTCAGGCTTTTGTCCGAACTCTCCTTCCTCGAAAACCTCCAAATTCATTTGTTGCTTAGCATAGTTCAATTCTACAATCATTAGCCATTAAATGTTTTTCCTAACTTCACTTACTTGCAGTAGCTGCGTTTGCATCTGCTAGTTGGGTCGGATTCTTATCAGGATGAATCAGAAGAGACATCTCTTTATACGCCACCTTCAATTGGGCAGGTGTGCGTTTGACGTCTTGGAATACATCTTCGGGCCTTTGGCAGTCCAGGATGCGCTGGATCTCATGGCGTCTGATTTCCTCCGGGTTCGCCCTGTCATCTAGTCTTTCAAGGTCATCATTTGCGTCCTCCGCTCTCGGGTTCTGATGATTGGTCCCTTGCGGGCGGTCTGCCTCAAAATTTGACGAACTCATAGCTCGATTTGGGGCGCCGAACAGCCACTTGCTTCGGGTCTTAACGATTCCTGATCAACAGGAAACTAGTGTTCAGTAGATGACAGCCTTTCAGTCTATTAATTTCTGCGGAATGACTGACTGAAAGCAATGACCATATATATATACGAGATCACATCCTCCGGCATTCCACTTTCCCTTCCCCTCCCCCCCTCCCCCTTTACGAAAATGGATCTTCCTGAAATAGCACCTCCCCCCTTCTATTTCCGGGCAGCAGCCAAAAATAGCCCAATCCTAGTTGCCTTCCCACTCGATAGGAAATCAGGTCGGGCCATTGACCGCCCGAGCGTTTTAGGCTACTATTCTTGTTTTCGGCAATAAGATCTGTACCATTGAACGTGGCTAATGATGGACAGAGATGACACGCGCCTCTCATGTGAAAGGCTACCAAACAAAAACGGTCTCAACCCATGGATACAGCAGAAATCAATCGACTACCTAGCCAAACATTTCTAAGAAAGACCTGAACTCTTCACTTTCCAGCCGAAGTTCTTCAAGATGCCTTTCGTGATGTGCATCAGCCTTCTCCCTCTGCTTCTGTAGTTTCTCGCAATTTCGCTCGTACTCTGTATCAAACACCTCTTTCTGCTGCTGCAGTACTTTCGTACTGTCGTGATGAAGTGTTTGAACGTCCTGAATTTTCTGTACAAGCTCGTCGTACCTTCCCATCAGATCAACCTTGCTATATTTGATGTAGTCGGTGATCTTGCCACTCAGCCTGTTCGACCGTCGAGAGGACTTGGCCTTGCGGCGAGAGACTCCTGCACTGGATTAGCGGATGTTGAGCAGCCCGAGAGAAGACTTCATCTTACCGGACCCCTGGGTCTCTCTTCTTCGTGATCGCTTGACAGCTCTTTGAGTCTCTTGAGACTTCGTTGAAATCGTTGAGTTATCTTCTGATACTGGAACATTCTCGGTCGACTCCAATTCTAGCTTTGGGACGACATGACCTAGTACTTGCACTGCTCTTGGTTTGCGATCGTTCTCGTCGTCTGGAATGTCGATCGGGTTCTCTTGAGTTCCGCCTGTGGAGCTGGGGCTATCCAGATCGGCAGTGCGATTAGAGCTAGACTCGATTGAAAGCGAGTGTGACGACGTTGATCCTTCAGTGAGATGGCTCCAATTATTGCTTACAGCACAATCATCGCGTTCATCGATTTTGAAATCGAAATCAGTCAATGAAACATATGGGTTGTTGTCTGCTGCGGGGGAATCGGGTAGAGTATTGTTGTAGCCGTCGTTGTTACTGATGTCGTGGTTATCCTTGGAAACCGGTTCTTGGCTCTTTTCCTCAACCATATCTCCCATGAAGGATAATCCGCAGCGGCTGTCCACAGAGGTATCTGGTACGATAGCCGTGTCGAATATGCTGAAACAATCCATCAAGTCGCCATTAAGAAGAGCGTTGTCCAGTAAGGTTTCCGCCGGGTTGGTGCTGAAACAAGTCCCGGCGATGTCATGGCTGCCCACATCTTGATCTCCAGCTTCGTTTTCGCACCGGACCATTGAAAGCTGACTGCTGTCGGCATCGATGTTGTCTGGCTGTTCAGAGACGTTGCTGCTACTGGCTGAAGTTTTTGGTGGTGCAGTAGGATGAGTATCACACAGATCGGTGTTGACTGAGATTGTTTCTCCCAATATAATTTGTGGGGGAGTCGGCATGGTGACAGCTTCACTCGACGACATAGCGCTTCCGACACTCACGTTCTCAGCAATGTGAGATGATCCCACGTCCATGCTAAGATTAATATATGTGAAAGGACGGCTGCTGAAGGGGGTGAAAGTGCCGGAGTGTTGGGGATCGTCTATGTTGATGAGCTGTGAGACTTGGATTGAAGTCCCGGTGGATTTGATGGATAGAAAAGAAGAATGAAAGCGATTGTGGGAGGACCATACTCTTATACTCTCTGAGAGCCTCGCTGCGCCTTCGAATTAAGCCTACTGTTTTGGCCTCGTTCCAAAGCCTGCGGTGGCGTAGAAAGCCTTTGGCTGAGATGTACCCTCAAGGATTCCAGAGCTACTGACCCTCCTCTCACGAGAGCCACTCATTAGAGTCAAAACCCCTGTTCCTGTTTACCCTGCCCCTACTGGCGTTGAATGAGATACTCGCTAGTGCTCTAAGCTCCGTGTTGCTGCAGGAGCTCCGGGCTTAGCTTCACGAGAGCCACTCATCAGGCTCGAGAGCTTCTTGCTGCGCTTAACGATGTCTCAAATGAACTGTTGTGGGGCTTCCCTCAGTCGAAACGAATCGGCAGCCATACCAAGCATCAGGAGGAGGGAAATCAGGTGGCAGAGTATAGAGTCCATCTCCATTTCCCCTCAAGGAAAGGTTGAAACAATCAGTGACTGGTGACTCTGGGTTTGAGGCACACGACCGAGTATGACCACGACGATTACGTGAGAGGCTTTCTCAAATAATTTGTGTACCTGTAGGTTATTCTCCTGGAGAGTGCACCTCAAGAGTAGTGAGTGAAGCTTGGGAAATCGCAGCGAGATTGTGAGTGATAGCCATCAATTGCCGTACGCCTTTGTCTGAAGCAGATGCCTTGACTCTCAGCTGAATAGATTGTTTCTTAGTCATTCGGTATTCCTCTTTCAGCCTGTCGTTCGCTTTGCGTAGCGTCAGGAAAGCTGATTTAGCCCTTTGCAGTTCCATCTCCAGTTTAATTCGCTGCTGAGTCTCTGTCTCAGCTGAAGCTTGCCACCGACGAGATTCCGCTTGTAGTGAACCAATTTCGTTCTGCAATTGTGCAATATGTGCCATAAAACTGACTTCAGGCACTTCTAATTGTCCGGGCTCCTAATTGATTCAGTGCATGGTTCAATTTTGAGCATTCAAGTGACTTACTATATGGTCCTCCGGCGGATCGTTTGGGGCCCGCTCGCTCACATTAGGATCTTTTGGTAAGGCTTCAAAGAAGACGCCAATGCCCTGCATTATCTGTGTATACACGCCTGTTGATAACTTACTCAGATTCTTCTCAAAAAGATGCTTTTTCGCCGGGAGTATGCTCCATCGATAGCTATCTTCTTTCCGTGGATGCATACGAACTTCCGCTGGTGGAATATCGATGCCTAGTTTCGTCCCTGGAAATGCCTTTAGTAATACACCGGGATATAGTTTTTCATTTTAAAACTTACGGAGATGTTCTGATAGCATTTCTCGACACCGCGCCCGTTGTCTGGATCTTTGCTCGCTGCTTGCATTAGACAAATTCATTGTGAGAATTACTATCGTTCGACGTGTCTGATAGTGAAGATTGCGGAGCTGGTAAATGATTTAGCTTACGCCATGTGGATACTTCCTGATGGTCTTCTATTTGGATGTTTCATGGATCTATCTGCATATACATGATGAGCTTTGCCGTCCTACTTAGGCGCGCGCGAAGATTACTCATTCGCTGCGGGTGGTATTAAACAGCTGTCCTGGCTGTCCGAATTAGAGTATTTTGAAACCCGCGCCTAGTTCTAAGCGCCCTGTTAGTTCCACTCCATTTACGCTATGACGACTCAGCTCTCTAGTCCTACACTTCCCGTGTTTCTCATCATGTGCCTATGAACATCACATATTCGTCTAGTCGTCCCTACCACGGATCTAATAGATTGGTAGCGCGAGCGTCGATGATGTTTCAATGTTGTACGTATTCCTCAAGATACCCTGCGAGACTACAAGCGTTGGCCTGAGACAAATTGCTTAACCTCGGTATTCCCTTAGCCTTTCTACCTGGTCTACCTGGCCCTATAAAAATAGATATCGATATCTCCCCCTTTGCTCTCCCCCTTTGCGATGTCCTACGTAGCTGTTCCGGGCTTCGGCGCCTAAGAAGATTATAAAGTCAGGTGTCTACCTTCCAGTATAATCTCCATTACTACCTGCCCCCATCAATATCATACTTTCACGATACCAAAGTCTATATTCCAAGTTCTGCTAGCGTATCTTACGCATTCAGGTAATGCTTAAGATGCTCTCACAGTTATTCTGGTGGATCTCAGTCTTTGTACTTATAAAGCGCGCTACCGGCCAGAAAGATTTTGTCGCTCAGGCCTCTGGAAGGTAAAAAAAACAATACACTTTGCAATCATGATTCTGATGCTAATGTGGGAACGACAGTGCCGACATCAACAATCTTGGGAGTGGTAATGGTGTCGTTGGTCTAGCACTAACATTAGCAGGCAGCGCTGGCGCTGACACCCCGGTATCAACCCCCTCAACGATTACCAGCGCTGACACCCCAGCATCCCCCCCCTCACCGAGCATCTTTCCTACTACCAGTGCTGCCGCTTCGTTGTCAACTGTCTCTACAAGTGTTATCTCAACCATATCCTTGGATCTTGGTCTGGAAAGTAGCACAAGTGCTGGCTTCACTCCAGTCACCGCTACCGTAGCGCCAATATTCGAAGGCACCGCGACTACACGGCCATTTCCAGTATCGCTTGGAAGCGGTCTACTCTTAGCTTCCACCAACACCGTCCGAGCAAGCCTGCCTCCTCCCCTCCTTGACCCGACCGGGGTAGGCAACTATCATACTGGCAGAGGAATCTCGACTGGTTCAGTTCCACTCATATACGCTTCCGGTAGCGGCGGGGCAGCAGGGGCTAGTGCAGCCACCGGGCTGCCTATCACGAACGTCGGCTCATCGAACAATGTTTCGTGGACCTTTTCGAAAAGTGGGATGACACTGGCGCCAACAATGACTCCATCTCAGGAGCACACAGAAACATCAAGGTCTGTGCACATAGAAACCCTAGCGCCAACGACAACGCCTACCCCAAAAGACGCAGAAACGAAACGATCTATTCACACTCAGACGCCGACCATCACCAAGTACGCTCATACTACCGGTATCAAGTCTACAAACACAGAGTTTTCCACACACGCTGATACCAGTGGTTTCCCTTCGGACTGGGCAGCGTTCGGTGTACCAATGGGATCTACCGCTAGATCTTCAGGTCCCTCAGTATTCACTGGTGTAGCTGACAAGACACTTGACGTCCCTTTTGCATGGTCTTCAATCCTGATGCTTGCCGGCATGGCAATGAGCATGTTCTAAATCTGATATAAAAGGACGGACTCGATTGGTATAGGAAAACAGCGTTAGCTCTAGGTACTTTTCCATAGCATCTAAATATAAACTCATTGGCCCACATCTAGCTTTGTCAGCGCTGTTGCTGCACCCATGGAATTTCGTAATTAAGATTGGAGAGCGATTGGACTGGTAATCTCGTTGGATCCAGCAATGAAACAATGCAACAATGTACTTTCAAGTCTCATCATTAGAGCCGTACTAGACCTCTTGTAGCTAATAATCTCAAATCTTTCCATATACTTACAGACTACCATTGAGAGGTCTCTGCTTCGTCAGTTCCATTCCACCTCAGAAGAAAGCAAGAATGGATCTGAAACATAGTCGACAGTGTTGGATACTACGAATAGGTAGCGGGGGACATACAGTAAGGGACAGAGGGGGAGGGAATATTATTAGGATGGAAGGATTCTCCTTATTCTGAAACGCTTGAATACTAGGGGGGAGGGGGTAAGGGGGGAGACGGGGAGAGGGGGACGTTTGATTACTAATGGAGGAACGCACCATAAAAGGTGAGCCAAAGCAGGTAGACATGAGGTAGACCATCCGCAATCATCAAATATTTCCTGACCAAGCACACTTTAGACTGCCACACATTGCACCGGCTGCGCCAAGGTAGTCTACCTTCCCTTAAAGGTTTATAAGCGTCATTCTCTGATAGGTGCCAGAACTATGTGCTTCATAGTCGTCGTGAAAAACGAGTTCAAAAACAATGATCTATCAACCACCTCACGTTCACTGGGTCCGAGATCTTGGCTACGCAGATACTTCTCGCGCCATCAGCAGGGCCCCGCCTCCAACAGCCATGAAGGACGACTGTCAGTCACAACAGTGGAGCAACCATCTTGGCCCGGTGGACACTCTCCTCATCACTCGCGTAACGGCATCTTCTCGAATCAGCAACGGGCCCCACTCCCCATGGCCCCCGAAGCAAACGAGCACACCACTCACGGATGGCAGCTGCCACTATACACAACAGAAAATGACGAAGAGGGGGTATCTACGAAAATGGATGCAGAAATTTGTCAATTCTGTGGTACACGTGAAGAGTCGGCACTCGTACCAGAGATGGCTTGATTGAATTGGAGAAGAGTATGGGAAGCGCTTGCAATTGCCGGTTGAGGCTAGTCTGATGTATCCATATGTTTTGTTACTTAGCATGTAAAGTCCTAGATAGCAGAATAAATTTGCATCCTGATAATCTACAAGCTCGGCGGTCATACAGTCGTAAGCGAGAAGAAAGATGCCTAGGCTGACTGCGAGGCTCGATGGCTTCGGCTAGCCTTCTCCGCCCTATAAATAATTATGCATGAATTCGCGCTGGTACACTACCATCTCCCCCCCCCCTCCCCAGGTACG
>JAABUL010003348.1_pt1 | contig 23943 bp, 5 predicted proteins | sample 5559151 | NCBI WGS metagenome assembly JAABUL01 (sample SAMN10711876, study PRJNA513368) | rock metagenome | isolation source: Antarctica rocks | place: Antarctica: Victoria Land, Pudding Butte sud | reverse complement strand
ATAACTAATATACTTTTTTAAAATTTTTAAATAAATTATGATATTGTTCAAATATGCTATAACAAATTGATTCAAATATTGTCGTAATATATTATTAATTATTTCTTAATACGTTATTAAGATATTCGTGAGTTCGAACGACATTATTGTGTATTCGTATAATTTATATTATATACAAAAAGTTATCTTTTACTTTTTCTTTGTTTTTATTCTAATTTAATTGTACGCTTCTTATAAATCTAGTTTAGTAAAATACTTCGCTCTAAATAATTAATTCTAAAGTTCGTTAATATTAAGTAATAAATATTAGTTCTTAATCGTAATATTATTTAGCTTCTAATAATTAACACATAGATAAAAAGTTTTATTTTTCTTTAATATAAAGAGAATTAAATATTCTATTTATAATTAAGATTTTTTAATAAATTATTTCTTTTTATTTTTTGCCAAGTATTTGCGAAGTACTTCGAACTTCTTCTTAAATAGAATATATATAAATTTAAACGTAAATTGCTTATTTAGTTCAAATCTAATTTCGTAATTTTACAATTAATATTTAGAAAAAATCTTTGTTATTGTTTTTTTTAAACTAAATGCTTTCAATTGTTATATATTTGTGATACATACTTTAGCGATTTCTTTGTTATACTAAATAGTTTAAAACTTTTAAAAGATTTCTAATTTCTTTCATTTATTTTAATTTTATAATTTAATTAATTTTTGTTAATGCTTGTTAAATTAAACTTTGTTAGATCGTTTTTTTGCAAAAATGCAAACTCGCTACTTGCGATCAATTTTCGACTTAATCTTTTATCTATTATCGAACGTTATTAATGCGTAGATTAGATATAAATTACGTGATCACATTGTGCGAATCTAAGTACTTGTGTATTTTAATTAACTTTTAAATTGTGTTGCTTTAATTAAGACATTTCTAGAACAATATTATAAATAGTTATTTTTACTATATTAAAAATTAGTTTCTCGTAATGTTGCTAAATAGCTATTGATAATAATTTCGTTTCTTTATTTACTTTTTCATTCTCGTCGAATAATAAGTTTTTATCTACAATTATTAGATTGTATACGTTAGACTTCTTTTAAGTAAAATACTTTTTTCTTTTAACAAAAGCTTTAGTTATAAAATTATCTATTGCATTAAAATCGATCATTGCGATAAGATGTCGTTTATTAACTCTAATTAATGTAATAAAACATTGTATATATGTTATTAAGTTTAGTTGCTATTGTTAAACTAACATATTACATTTCTTTAATATATTTTTTATTAAGAAATTTAAAATTTTTTTTGTTCTTGTGTTGCGATTTTTGCTTCGAACGCTTGTTTGCGTTAAGCTTCTTTTCTATGTTAAATTAATAACTTTAACTTTCTAGAAAATTAAATTGACTTCTTCTTTGTCTTTTAGATAAGTCTAACATAAGTCGTTATAGCATTTTGTTCAACTAAATGTCGCATATTTCTTTGTCTTCTTTATCGCTTATTATAATAGACTAACATTGCTTAATTGTTGTTTAATTTTCTTAAAAATATCTTTTTCTATAGTGGCGTTGCTTTTTAGCGCTTTTTCGCATTTATTTACGATCTAGTTTATTTATTGTTTCTTCGATGAACTAATTAAAGTCTTAAGATGTTTCGTAATATTGTTTAAACATTCGTAAAAGTTCTTTTAATTATATTTGTTATTTAAGTTTATTGCTAGATAAAAGTATAGCGTTTTTGATCGTTTCGCTCTTATAATTTTATTAAGTATTTAATTAACTTTCTACGTAAATGCGAATGCCTTATTTAATAATATTTTATCTAGAACTTTCTATAATTAATTTAGGTTTTTTATTAAATAATAGTCGTCGTTCGATTTAGTTTTAAGAATGTTCGTCTTTGTGTTAATTTGCTTTCTAATGTCGTTTTAACTATTAAATATCTCTCTTAACATAACATTAATTTGTTAACGATTTATTAAGTTTTATGATTAATAATCTCTTACAAAGTGACTTAATTTGTCACATAAATAGTACGTTTTTTAAAATTTGTTATTTTGCTTTTCTCTAAAGTTCTTCTCTTTACATTGTTAAGTAAAATTCAATTTTATAAATATAGATTTACGATAATTAAGATTATTATACTTCTAGTTAAAACGAGATTCTTTCTACTAATATTCGATCGCTAGTTCAAAAAAGATTTCTACTCTTTCTTAAGATTGATCGTATTTTTTTTTCATAGCTCTTTTATACAATTTGTCGTTAAAATTAATAATTACTTTAATGAGATCGAATATATCGTTAAAAATTTTCTCATTGCGCATAATTTCGTCTTTTAGATTGTTTTTAAAATCTTGTCGAAACATTGTTATAAGTGCGACATCGTTTCATTTAATTAAATTAACATATTTTTAAAATCTAACGACGTAGTTTGTTACAAAAATTCGTTAAGTTAAATGTTAAATCACTCTTTTTACAATTTGTTTCTTGTTAAATGTTTTAAAAATTCTTCGAAGTTCTCTTTTAAAGTTATTGAAGTTTGTGAATATTATACAAGAGTTTTCGCTATTATTTTTCAAATATTTTCGTAAATTTAACTTAAGTTAATGCTAGACTTTCTCTTTAAAAAATGTTAATGCGAAAATCGTCTTTTAGTTCGCTAGAACAAGATAAAAGATAAAATAGATATTTATTTGCATAAGTTAGTTCTTTAGATCAATACAATCTTTATAATAGATATTAAATTTATTAATTTTGATTTTGTCGTCTTTTATGATTAATGATTAACGTAATATTAATAAGCTAGTGTTTAGAATAGAAGCGCGTTAATTTAATATAAACATTCTTAAAATGTTTAAAGTGTTACGTTGCTATCTAGACGATTAAAGTATTAGAATAGATTAATATTATTAAAGAGATTTGTAAACGTCTTTAGACAATGTAAACAATCTTTTAGTAACAAGAGTTTGCAACTTGTATTTATAATAGAGAATTATTTAATAAATAAATTAAATACGATTTATAAAAGAGTCGCGTTTAGAAGTTATATATATGATAAATTAATTAAATCGATGAATTAATGCTCTTAATTTTAATGATTTATTAATTTCTTAAATTAGTGACCTTAGTGAATCGATGTCGTTAATCTTACTAATTTATTGATTTAGTTATATAATACTTTCTTGATAGATTGTGTCTTACATATTGTGAAGAGCTTTACGTCGTAATTAATAGAATTAAATACGCAACTTATAACAAATATTGCGAACTATATATTTAATAAAGTTCTTTATATTATATGTTTAAAAACTATTTATAAAGTACAAATCGATTATTTGATTTTATTAAATAACAATTGCGAATATTTAATGTTTAACAAATTTTAGAATTAATAAATTTAAGCGATTTAACGAAGTTAATGTAGATAAAAATAACGCGAATTAAGAAGCAACAAAGAGAAGTATAATATAATTAGCAATAATCTTTCTCTTAAGATCAAGAACACTAGAATAAAGCAAAATTAATATTATTATTTTAACGAAAGAAACAAAACATAACAATATAGTATTAATAAAAGTAATATATTGTTTAAATTGTTGCATATAATTAAGCATTAAATTAATCTTAAAATTAAAATAACAAAAGATATTAACAACAAATGCAACAATAGTATAGCTTATTAATTTTTTATCTAAATCTATAAAACGATAAATTTAATCAAAAATAAATTGTTAATTTTGCTTAAATAAAAGATATTAAGATTGCAATAAAGATTAAATATAATTGTATACATAAAATATATTTACTTTCTCTTGAAACACTAGTAAACACTTGTTGTCGTAAACGCTTAATTCTTTATTTTTTGTTTTTTTAATATTAACATTTAAATATAGTTTTAGCACGTTAATAACGTCTTGTTTTGTGCACATAAATCGCAAATTGTTTGTAAATAAACAAACAATAATAGAGACAATAGAATAAGCTTAATCGTTTTGATAACAAAAACATATATAACAAAGATTTATATAAAACGTTAAGAATTTAATCTTTAATTAATAGTAAATATTAGTAATAAAATTTTGCAATTGTAGTAAATACGCAAAACAATCTTATATTAGATTAAGATTTTCTTAAAAACGCAATCAATTTTAGAGAACTACTTGAAATGTAATTGTCTAAAATAAATTGCGTTAATCGTGCGTAATAAAATTAAATATAACAACAATATAAAATTGTTAAAGACAAATAATAAAATCAAGTGTAATCGCAAATTAATATTGCTAAAAATACGAATAAAAATCAATAAAATTGCGACAAGAGCGTCGTTTAATATAAAGAAACTATATCTAGAGTTGTTGTTCTTAGACTTAAAATATTATATTAACAAACGTAATATTCTCTCTATTTTTTCTTTAGATTCAAACGAGCGCTCAACATTATATGCGAACGTTTTGTTCGAAACGTTAAACAATTTCAAAAGAGACGCAAACAAATAATAGAAGAAGATAATATTTGTTTGTTAAAAAGATAAGAGTTTGATAAAAACTTTAAGTCTCTTAATTGTTAAATTAATAAAAGCGATAAAATTAATAAAGCGAACGAAATTAATTTAAGAATTCGAATTAATAATAATAGTCAAAACACTATTATTTTTAATTGTAATAATTAGAGCAAACATCAAAGTAACAAGATTTAAATAAATAACAAATATAGATTTCTTCTAAGATGTAAATTCGAACGCAAATTTAACAACGAAAGTATATTTGCTTTTGCTAAGAAACTTTTTTGCTATTATAATTGTTTCTTTGAGCGAACAATTAAGTTTTTGACGTAACAAATTATTTTAAATTTTAAGAACAAAAAGTCTTAAAGCTAGAATATTGTGCGTCGCAATAATAGTTAAAGAGAGCAAATATATAACAACAAGTTTAATAATAATTAATAGAATTTTTCGTAAACAACTAGAGTCTTGACGAATATTAAAATTGTTTATCAATTAAAAGAAAATAAATAAAAAAGATATCGAAGTGTTTCGCGAGAAATGTGTTGTTAAAATCGAATATTTTGTATTTTCTACAAACGAAAAGTGTCTATTAACAATAATATTATAGCGATTTGAAATCTAAATAAACAAGAGACAAACAATAAAGTTGATTTGAGAAAATTTGAAAAATCTTGTATTTAAGACTAAATTATTTAATATCTAGTTGCGTTATTCTTTGAATCTAAATTTTCAAATATTAACAAATAGATTATTGACAAATGCTTAAAGACAAGAAAGAAATATAGTTTTAATATGTTTAAGAACAATTTAATTACAAGTAGACTAATCGTTTGATTTTAATAGTTAAAATCGAATTGCATAAATTATAAAAATACTAACTATATTAGATTAAAACTTGACCTAATTAGATATAACTTTCGGATCGAATTATAGATTTTGGGGAAAAATCGACTCGAACAATTAGTCTAATTGCGAGATATAAAATCTAGAATAAAAAAGATTTTAATTTCGAATAATATAATATAGAGGAAATAAGCTTCTAGTGCTTCTTCGTTCTTTTTTAAATAATCTTGATTTTTTTGAAATACTATTGCAACTTATATTACAAATAGAAGAAACAATATTAATAACAAAATTAAAATAAATAAGATATTAACGTTTGTAATTAATGTTATTACGACAAAAAGAGCGTTTTGTTAATTAGTTTTTGTTGTTGCTCTAGTTAGAGCGTTCTTATAATTTTGACTTTGCTTTTGTGTTCGATAAAATTTTTGCAACTCTTTCGTAGAATATTTAAGAAATAAAATTATAATTGTAATATAAGTTGAATTAACTTTTATAGTACAAGAGCAAAAGATATTGCTTTGATAGTGCAAAATAAAAAAATATTAATCTTAAAACTCGATAAAAAACAAAAGAAAAAACTCGATTTAATAAAATAAGCGCATTAAGATTTTCTAAACAATATTACTTAATTAATATAAATAAATTTGGAAATAAACTTGTTTAAACTTTAAAATAATACAATAAATTGCACACTTTAAATAGTCGAAATAAAAGATTTGTTTTAAAAAAATTTATATATAAGTCTTAAATTATTACAACGATAAATAGACGAATTAAGAACTACTATTGTACTTAATTATTATTCGCAAATAGAGATCTTTATTTGCGAACTAAACGTAACAAGAATTTAACAAACTTTAACAATAATTTAAATAACTATTGAACAATTTAATAACTTGTAATTTATATTAGTAAAATTATAGCGTTAAGTTCAAGATTTAAGCGAGAAATATTTAGAAAATATTTTTTCGCAATACTATTGCGAAAATTTCTTGTTATACAATAATAAGCGATCGAACGTTCGATAATAAGCGTAAATAATTTTACGTCTTAAAGAGACTATTTTGTAACAAACAATACAAATTTATATATTTAATTAGTTAATTTTAAGTTTTAATTAAGTGTTTTTAACAATTAAAATTCGATTTGTCGCAAGATTGTTTGTTCTACTATAGTAAAGCGTGTACACAAGAGATTTATTGCGAAATTAGCGCTTTGTAATATATAATTAGTAATAGTCTTGCAATTTGCGTAAGACTATAATAGAATTATTAATAAGATTTATAGATATAATATACGTTTTTTTGAACTTATAAAAAAGAGTATTATACTAGCGTCTTAATAAGTTCTTAATAAGTTTATTTAGAAGACGCAATTTAGTATTTTTGTATAATATATTATTTATTATGCGCAATAAAGATAAGATAATCTCGAGACTTTTCGTCTTCTTTAAGAGAGATAAGTTCGAATTAAAATAATTAATATTAAATTCGAACAAGAGTATTATTCTTAGCGATGCTAAACAAATAATATTTTTAATCGATAAAATTCTTAATTTGCGAAAAGATCAAAAAAAGTTATATTGCTATTGCGCGTATTAATATTTGTTAAATGCGATTTTAAAAAAGATATAAATTTGTTTATAATTCGACGAATTGCAATTAACAAATTGCTAAAACAATAATTTAATTTTTCGAACTTTTCGATTTAAACAATTTATTGTAGAATCGAATTATAGAATCGATAATTAGCAATTTCTTTTTGCGTTTATTTCGTCAATATTATTAATAAACGTTGCAATTCTCTTGTTTCTATTATTTTAACAATTTAGATATTTAATCTATACTAAATTAATTATAAAAATAAGATTTGTAAATTAATTAAATTTTAATCGAATATATAAATTGTAATATATCTAAGACTTCTAATTTCGCAAAAGTAGAAATAGAATTTAATAATTTTTCGAGAAAGTTAGAATCGCAATATTTAAGACTAACGCAATTTTAATTAATGCGTTAAAAATTGTTAAAACGATAACGTAGAAACAATTTTCTATTAGATAAGATAAACATTAAGTAATTGCAAATACGTATTATATTTTACAACTTTTGTTAAACGTTATCTAGAAACTTTTTAAGTTTTGTTAGAATATAATTGTAAATTATAACGTTATTACAATTTCAAATTAAAAGAAATTTATCGTATTTTTTTGTTATTAATTCTTAGTTCTCTTGTATTTTAACTTTAATTACTTTGTTTACTAATATAACTCTTTAAATAATCTCTTTTTAAGTAAGTAAATTAACGATAAATATATGCTATTAAATAGCAAATACGTCAATCTTAATTATAATAGTTTTTGTAAAATTGTCGATTTATAGTTGTTTAAATAGATTTTGCTTCAAAATGCTATCTTGATTTTGTTTTATTTAATTCTTTCTTATTTTGTTATTTGCAAAAAATAATAGCTTTAAATAAGAATAAGAAGTCTTATTGTGCAAACAATATACTATTAGATTGTAAATTTGTTGAAGTACATAATATATATAATTTGTAAAAATATTTAAATTTAGTTATAGAGTTTTGAGATCAAAAAGACTTTAAAAAGATATAACTTCTTTCGTCTAAATATAATATAAAGAAAGTAGAACACAAATCGATACATTGTGTTTTAATAATTTTATATAGTTCGATAGAAATTTATTTCTATATAGAGCACTAATACAATAGATATAAATATAATAAGAGAATCTACAAGCAAGAAGATGTTTGACAATTTCTAATATAGTTGTGCGATAATATTACGTGCTATAATATATAAAAGATACTATTATTGTTTTTCGAGTTAATTAATAGTAACTAGTGCTTAATTATAAGTTTTATTTGACGAAAATATATTGTTTAAAGCTAGATCGCAAAAATTAATTTAAATTTATTTAATTTATTACGATTATTATGTAGATTCGTTTTTATATACAATAATATAAAAAGACAATATTAAAGATCTTCTTATAAAGATTTGTTAAATCTTATCTTGCAATAAACAATAAAAAAGAGATAGAATTTAATAGAGTAATAGCAAATCTTATGTAAATACGTATCGAACATAAATAAGTAAAATAACGCTAATTATTATTATCTTTTTTTGATTAACTAATAGTGATTAGCGCTTAATTATAATTTTTATAATTAACGAAAGAATTGTCGTTTAAGATTTGATTGTCGTTTTTCGCTCAATACAATCGATTTTTATCAATGTGTAAATTCGTTCCCAAATACAATAATATAAAAGAACAATATTGAAGATTTTTTTATAAAGATTTATTAAATTTTTATCTCGCAATAAACGATAAAAAAGCGATAAAATTCAATACAATAATAGCAAATCTTGTAAAGAGACGCATAAAAATAAATAATATAATACTAGTTACTATTGTCTTTTTTTAATTAGCTAATAGTAACTAGCGTTCAACTATAATTTTTTTTTTAACAAAAAAATTATTGTTTGAAGTTAAATCGCAAATGTCGTTGTGCGTTCGAAACAATCAATTTCGATTTATATATAAATTCGTTTTTTTATACAATAATATAAAAAGACAATACTAAAGAACTTCTTATAACTATATAGTTTTTGTTTTGTTATTCTTGTACTTTGCAATATTTAATTTATTATTAAATTTAATCGTTAAAGAAGTTAAACTATATTATAAATATTACAATAAATTAATTGTCTAAAATAATTACAAGACTAACAAGACTTACTAGTACTAATAGAATTGAAGACGTTTTATCTCGCTCTATTACGAGAGATTATTGCGCGTTGTATTATTTTTTTAGCTTGTCTCTCTTTTTTATTTTACTTTGCTTCGATTAGCGTTGCAAGATCTTTATCTTTTAAACGTCTTTAAATTTGTCTATAGATTACAATAAATTACGAGACAATTTTAATACAAATCTAGTTTATTAGAAAATTGTTTAAGTTAATTCGTCGAATATATAATTAATTTTTTTTTAAACATAAGTTCTTTAAAAAAGAACTTACAACTTTTCTCAAAAAAACGAAATTAATATAGATTGTCTACGTAATACAAGCTAGTATATTTATAATTACGTAAAATGTAGAAAAATCTAAAGAGCAAAACAAATGTTGCTATTAATTGCGAGAAAAGATAAGAAAAAACAACGATAAAATAGTAGTAAAAATAGTTGTTTTAATATTTCGACGCATACGTTAGTTCAATATTACGAATTTCGAGCTTGCAAAAGTTACTTTAATAATTTCGTAAATCTTGTATTTATTGTTAGCAACAAGTACAACTATATTAAATTATATATAGATATTATATATAGATTTGTAAAAGCGATAGTAATAATAGTAATAAAAGATAAAGATGCAATTGCAAAAAAAGAAGATAAAAAGAATAAAAACAAAATATTATAAATAAATCGAGTTAACATAAATATTAATCGTATATTAGATTAAAATCTTCTATTAGAAACATTATTAATAAGACTATACACAATCGACAATAATAACAACAAAATATTTCTAGTTAAATATAATGTTTATTAAGTAAATAACGCAATATAACTAAAGAGAATTGTCAAAAAAATAAAAGAGAATTGTCTCGAATTAATTTAATTTTCTAAAATAAAGATTTGCGATAAAGAACTTAAAATTATTGTTTTTAAAACTTGTTTAAGTTATATTAACAAATAATTAGTTAATTTATTAGCAAATATCTTATAAATAATTGTGCTTACAATAGTATTGCATCTATCGAAGAATAATATACAATATAATGTTAACAAGTTAAACAAATGCGCTACAAGTAAAAATAAATAATATAGCGCTAATTACTATTATTATTTTTGTGATTAACAAATAGTAATTAGCGTTTAATTGCGAATTTTGTAATTAACAATTAAATTATTGTTTAAACTTGTATCGCAAATATTTTATTGTATCTAAAAAAACAAATTTGTCTACAATTAAGATTGCAAAAACTAGCTTAAACTTATAGAGCAAAATAATAAAATATATACGAAAGTTTAATAAACAAGATCTTGCGACAAACAATAATTAGAAAATAGAATTTAATACTAAATTTATAGCAAGTACATTGCGAACGAAAATAAATAATGCGATACTAGTTATTATTATTTTTTTTTTAATTAACTAATAGTAACTAGCTTTTGTTTGTAATTTTGTAATTAACAATTTAGATAAAAGTAAATAATAAATTGCAAATTTTGTATTGCGTTCGAACAATTGCAATTAATAATAATACAAGCTTTTGTCAATATATTTTAATATCGAAAGCAATGTTAAAAACTATTTGTAAAGTTTGTTAAACAAGTGCTTAAAGATAAACAAAAGAAGTAATAAAATTTGTTTTTATATTAATTTTTATAAAAAACAAAGAGATGCGAGAGCGTTCGCAACTATTAAGCTTAGAAATATCAACATTTTATAGTAATTACAATACTATATTATTGTTTCAAATTACTTTGATAATAATTTAAAGAAGTTAAAGACTAAAGAATAGATACTTCGATAGAGAGATCAAAAAGAACGAACGCAATCAAGATACTAACAAAGACGCAATCGAACAAATCTTTTCGTCAATTTGCGAAAATCTCCAAGTCCTAGTATCGATCGCTCTTAATCTTAACCTAAACGTCTAGAACATATGTTTCATTTTCTCTTGTGCTTGTTAGGTAGCTTGTTTGGTTCCTATGCGAAGAGTCTTCTAACTCGATTAACTTACTTGTCGCTACGATAGTATTAATCTAGAATAAAGAAGCTCTTGTTTCGCGAAACGTCGTTTGCGTAATCGCAAACGAAGAAGATACGCAATTAAAAAAGAAGAAGCTTAAATATTAGAGAATGCAAAAGATTGTATAATTTGTTACGTTTATCTTGCGACAATTAAATTTAAAACGTTGCTTAAAGTTAAATTTTCTAGAATTGCTTGTAGACGCAACGCTTTTAAAGCAAAACAAAAATCTCTTAAATATAGCTTTAAATTACAAGTTAAACTCTACTAGTTGCGAGAAACTTCTATATAGCAAAAACAACAATTGTATCTTTTGCGTTAAGATTTTCGTATATAACTTGCGCTATTTCTTCGAAGTTATAAAGCAAAAGTTTGTATTGTCTAATAATATTTATAATATTACAATTAACTCGAAAGTAATCTTAAATAATATTATAAACAAAATTGAGTTGCGCAAAGATTATATTATAAAAAACGAAAAATATTATTTAATTAATAAAGTTAACTAGTAATCATAACAACTTATAGCGTATTATATTCTTTTTATAATTAAGATCTTAACAACAATAAAAGCGCATAATATAGTTTTTCTTATATAATTTGTTATATTACGTAAAAACAATATTGTTAAAAGTAAGTTGCAAGGTTTGCACAAAAATATTAACTATAATAAAATATTATTATTATTGCTTCAATAATACAAACTTAAGATAACTTACATTCGAGTAATATTAAGTAATAAATATTTCGAAAAAAAAAAGTTATTAATTAATATTAACAAATATAAATGTTATTATTTTAACAATTAAAAAAATAAAGTATAAATAATACTTAATTAAGACAAAAAATAAGTAAAAAATATTAATTAAAGAGAAAATATTTTTATTGCAAGTTGTAACAATTTTCTAGAAAATTACGAAATTAATCTCGAGAAATTCTTGAAACAAGATTTAAGTTTATTATAAGCTTAGAATCTATTAATATTTTTAATATAAATTATAAAAGAAGTTAAATTCAAGATTTTTCTTGAATGTGTTAATAATATATCTTTTAATTTTGTTTAATTAATTAATAAGACAACTATTTAGATTGTAGAAATAAAGCGCTAGATTTAAAGTTTTAATAAAATAAAATTCGAGACAAGATTAAGTTGCAATATTAAAATAATAAAAGACGCAATTTTTCTTGTAATTAATCTTGTACAATTGTTAAAATATATTGTTAAAGAATAAGATAATTTCTAGATAGATATTAAAGAAGATATTAATTTGTTAAAAATTATATTAAAGACACTTTAGTATTTAGTATTTCTTATAACTAGTTTATCTCTTATAAATGCGCAAGAAGTTATTATAAAAAAATTAAGATTACTATTTAAGTTTGCGTTAATAAATATAAAGAGATATTTTACTTTAAAGTATTATAAATTGTTATAAAAGATAAAAGTATTCTTAAATTGCTCTTTTTAGTAATTAAGACAAAAGATTTTTCAAATTAGAATAGTATTAAAATAGAAAAAGTTGTTAAAATTATAGAGAGAATTCTTAATATTATAGTTAACTTAGATAATAAGTATCTTTGTTTAAAAAATATTAAATTAATATTAAAAATACTAGACAAAGACTTTGCGAATTTTAAAAAAAAAATTTATTAAAAGTAAATCTTTTAATCGAAGTTTTACAAAAGCAAAGTAAAAATTTTAAAAAATTTAATTTAATTAATAAAAGCTTTTAATTCGATTCAAAATATTTTTAAATTTTTGATCGAAATAAAGTATTATAGTTTTATATTGTAATTAATATTTTTTATAAATATCTCTTTATATATATATATACAATTTAGAATGTTGTCGAAGTTAAAAGAATAATATTGCAAGATTATAATATTGCAATTATAACAACAAAGAGCAAACAAAACACAATTGTTATATTAGATATACTAGAAGACTTTTTTAATATAAATAAACAAATTAATTTTTCGAATTATATAAGAGAAGAAAATATAAATATTATAATCTTAGATTTTGTTATTTAATATTTGTTCTAAACAAAGTTGCTTTATTTAATATATTGCGAGATTATTAATTAAAATTTTAAAATTCTCTTTATTTCAAAAAAGAAAGAGCAAAAGATAGAAAAGCTAGAAATTATTGTATATAATAAAAAGTATAACAATTTATATAACAAAGTTGTTTGTATCTTAGAATTAATAAAGAATATAACAATTAAGAATATTTATTATTAGAAATTAAGTTTTTGATTTAATAAAGTTTAGCTTCTTAATGTAATTATTAATTAATAAAGTATGTTAATTTATTACTATATAGTTATTGCTAAATTTATTACAAGAAAGAAGATAATACAAATATAAGAAATTGTATAGTTGTTATACAATCTATTTTTAAGATATTAAATATTAAAAATAATTAATTATCTTTTGTAGAAATAAAGTATTCGAAAAGAAATTAAAGAGTCTTTATATATCAAAATACTTTATTAATAAATAAGTAAACGTTTGTTTAAAATATAAGTGCAAATTTATTGCAATTGCAATTAAGAATAAAGATTTAAACAATAATATTGCTTGCAATATAAATCTAGATATAATTTGTTATTAATAACAAAAGAACAATTATAAAGTTAATATAAAAGAAGAAAGCAATTAAAGAATAATAAGAAGTAGCAAAGATAATTAATAATGTATAATTTAATTTATCTTTTAATTGCATAGCGTTGTAGAAATTTAAGCAATTTCTTGTATCTCTTTAATGTTTTCGTTAGAATTAAGATAACAAATTATAGTTTTTAATAGAGATAAAATTATTTTTGTTATCTAGAGAAAGTGCGTTATTCTTTTTGTAATTTAATAAAGAAGATTAATGCGATAATTTAAATAAATTGTTATTAAATAAAATTAAATTGTTGTTGTTTTTTGTTGTCGAAAAAAAGACTCTTTCGTTATTAATAAACAAAGATAAGAAAAAGAAGAACAAATAACAAATATTGTATTTAATATTGTCTACAAATAGTTTTTAACTTGTTGTATTAATATTATTAATAATATAAGAAAAGAAACTAATATTTAATAAAACTTGTAAAGAGAGCAATATCTTACTAATGTATTTGCGAGAACGTTTAAAAGCAACAAAGATTTTATATTTATTTTGTTTATATATTATTAAAATCTAATTTTTAATATTAATATTGTCTCTATATTCTTAAGTAGTATCTAGTAAACGTTTAACAACAATAATAGAACATGCAATTTAAAATATTTGTCTAGAAAATTTAATTTAATTATTGTTGTTATTTGTCTAGAGTGTATCGACGTTAATATCTAAATTAGAGAGATAATTAGTAATAAGATATTATATTGATAAATTTTAAGAACATTCTTATAGACAACAACAATTTAACAAAAGAATTTTGATCTTAAAAAGAAGAGCTTAACAATAACAAGAAACAATATTGATCGAATAATAAAATAAAAATTAAGAAAAGAGAGTTAATTTTAAGAAGATATAATATTAAAGCTTAAAACAAAATATCTAAGAGCAAAGAACGCAAATTAATGCGTTGCAATAAAACAAACAATTAGATTGTTCGCAACTTTAAAATTTGCTCTAAAATAATTAAAAGAGCAATTATTTAAAGCAATTATAACAATTTTAAAGTATTTGCTTTTAATTATTTTTCGTAAATTTAAGAGATCTTCGATCTAAAATAATGCTTTTTGTATAAACGACAATAATAAAATAGCAAATACAAAATATTAAGTTTAATTTCAATTAAGAGCGAAAAATCTTTAAGTGTTTTGCGAAAAAATATAGATATAAAAATTCGATTTAGAAAACGAAATATTAGACTTCAAATTCGCAATTTCGACAACAATAAAGAGTAAAAAAGATATATTAAAGATTGTAGAAAGTTCGATACAACGCGAGATATTGTTGCTAGATAATAACGAAAAAAACAAATTAAAATATTAGATATAAGATTATTTTATTTTTATAAAGAACTCTTCGATTTTAAGCGATTTAATAATTTTGACAAACTTTGTTTTAAGAAAAGAATTAATTTTAAAAAAATTGTAGATAAAACAATGTAAGATAAAAATACAATATAAGAATTGTTGTTTTAAATAGATTAAAAGCTAGTTTTAGCAATATTGCTCTTATTTATTGTTAAACTTAAATTAATAATTCGACAATATTTCTTAAATACAAAAGTAAAGAAGCAAAACTATTAAGAAGAGACGAAAAATATAATTTCGATAAAACAAATAATATTAATTGTTAAGAAAATCTTAAATATCTTTTAATTACAATAAAGACAATTAAAATTGCAACAATTAAAATTAAATTTTATAAATAACAATAAAAAGAAAAAATTATAGAAACGAAATTCGAAGACAAACAAAAAGAAAAGATTAAACAATATTGTTATTGCAAAAAACTTCTTAAAAATCTTTTAAATATATAGAAAGCGTCGAGATTTTTTGTTAACAACAATATTAATTTCGAGAAAAAATATTTTCTTCGAAACAATTTGTAAACATTTGCGCTCTTAAGAGAGTTAAAAGTTGTAAAAATTAAAAAAAGATAATAAACATAAAATAAGATTAAGCAAATTAACAACAACAAACTTGTGCGTGCTTTCGACAAAAATATTAATTGCTACAAAAACAATTAGAAGAACAAATGCGTTGTCGAAGACAAAAAGATTGTGCGACAAATTCTTGTTAATTTAGTTTGTTTGCTCGACTTTAAAAGCTTGCATTTTAACTTTCTTGTTTGTATTAATTTTTTGTTGTGCTTTTTTCTTAATTGTTTTTCGTTTAACAAAATCGATAAATTTAAAAGAACGTCTTTTCTTTAACTTTAATAACAAAAGAGCAAACGTTAAAGATATAATAAAAATATATTGTATAATAGTAGTCGAACAAAGATGTCTAATAGACAACAATAGAGAATTTAAGAAAAAATAGAAGTTAACGAATAACGCGAACAAGAATTAACAATAATAGTTGTTTTCGCGAGCGATTAATAAGAACAATAAAAAATCGAAAGAAAATTTTGAAGAAATAAGAATTATTAACGAAGAAACAAGAAATTAAGAGAAAATTAGCAATAAAAGATAAAAGATACTAATTAAGCAAGTATATTAAGCTTAAAGATTGACGAAATTAAGCAAATATTTTAAATTTAAAGAATCGCGATAAAGCTAGTATTATTAATAGAAAAAACTTAATTTAATTTTTGAAATTTCGAAATTGCAATCGAAACAACGTAGAGCAATTGTTAGAATCTACTTTTTGAATAGAGCGAAAAAATTGTAAATTAAATTAACAAACTTTAACAATCGACATATATATAAATTAATATTGTCTTTAAAAAGTTTAATAATCTAGTAATTTTAATAGCGTACAATTCGATTTTAATTTGCAATTGACGCTTTTGTCTTAAATTGCGATATTGTCGAATTTTGTTATTTAAATACTAAGATATTTAAGATTTAAATATAGAAGAAAAGCAACGCAAGAAATTATATAAGAATTTCTTTTGCGCTAATAAGACGCAATTCGATTTAAGAGAAAACAAGAGAGAGAAAATAAAAGAGAGAAAATTGATTGATAAATAAAGATAATAGTGTCAATTATTTACATAATAGCGTTTATAATATAGAATAATAGCGACGAAACAAAGCGAATATAAAAAGAAAGACAAATATTAAAACAACGCTAGATTGCATAATATTGTGTGCAAGTTTTACAATAATATAATAAATAAATTAAAGCGAAGAGAAATAACATTAATAGCGATCAAAGTTCTAAGAGCAACAAATTGCAAGAAGAAATTAATTAACAATTAATAATCGTCGACGCAATTAGCAAGTCTATATCGAAGAAACAAGTTGTACGCGCAAATAACTATATATAATGCTTGCTCGCGTTTGTCGATCCTAATTCTTTATTCTATATTATTTAAATTATAAAGCTATTTTACGCATTTTTGTATTAACAATATCTTCTCTTTAGTAAAGTTGTTCTTAACTTTATAGTAAATCTCTAAATAATAATTGTATATTAAATAGAACAACAAAGCTTTAATTAAAATATAATAACTATTATTATAAACAAATTCTATTATTAATAATAGATTTGCTTATTTTGTTTGTTTAATATTAGCGTAAGTGCGAAGATAATATTCGAAAGTTTAATTTTGTTGTTTAATTAAATTATTTATTTAAGAATAAAAAGCAATACTTAATTGTCTTTTAATTTGTGCATAAAAATATATAACAAATTAGAAAATACTAATAAAGATAAATTCTTTGTCGCTTATTATATTAACTAACGTTTCGAAATATAAGACAATTTTATCGAAAAATATTTTTATTAATTTTACAATATTAATTCTAATAATTATAAGTATATACTTAATTATTTTTGTACAATAATTAACTATTATAAAAATCGAATTATATATAACTTTATAATATTTGTTTAACAACAAGTTTATTACAAAGTTTATGATAATTTTTTTCTATAATTTCTTTATAATAAGTAAGAATTAAAGCTTATTATACAATTTATAATAGGAAACTTTAATATATTAATAAATATTATATATTTTAATATACACTTTTATTTACTTAATATAAATAAACTAGAAATACTTTTATTAAAATAGATTTAAAGTTTTCTTAATCTTAAAATATTTTATTAAAAAGTTATTATAATTCTTGCAAATTAATTTCTTTTTAATAATTATATCTCTTAAAATATAAAACAATTTATTATATTTAATAAAACTCTTTTAATTTAAAGTTTATATTTTTTGTTTATAACAAAGCAATATTTTAATCTTAATACAAATCTTTTTAACTTAAGTATCTTTAACTTAAAGATTCTTTATTAAGAATTTTATTAATTTTTAAGATTTTTTATACAATTTCTTTAATATATCTTTAATTATTTTTCTTAAAATAATAATTTAAACACTAGTTAGTTAAAGCAAAGATATTAGTTCTTCAAGAATTTTTTTTCTACTTTATAATCGCAAAATCTTTGCGTTACTAATAAGTATTTTTGCTAGTTATAATACAAGAGTTAGATTATTTAATATCTTTTGTTTGCTTTGCGTTAACAACTTTTCGTTAAATAACAATATTAGTTTATTTTAAAATACAAAAGTTAAATTACTTAATATCTTTTATTTGCTTTGTATTAACAAATCTTTATTAAATAATAATATTAATTTGTTTTACAATATTAATAACAATCTTATATTTAATAATAAAACTTCTTTATAATTAAGATATTTCGACAATTTATTCGTTAAGTTTTTTTTACTTAAACAATAAAAAATTTTAAAGTTATAAATAATTAATTTAAATATCTAATAAACTTGTCTTAAGTTTAGTTTCTTTTAATCTATAAACTCTTTAAAATTATTATAATTTAATTATATCTTAATAGAATAAATATTATTCTTTAAATAATATCTTTATTGTTTAAAAACAACTACAATAACTAGCAATTCTTAATTATATATCTTATAATTTTGTTTTATTAAAATTATCTTTTGCGATTAAAATATTATTAAGTATTAATTTTTATTATTATTTTGTTAACTTAAAATACTTGCGATTGCAAAATTAGATATATTAATCTTTATTCTAATTTTTTTGCTTAGATTGTAGTAATAAAATAGTAAAATTAATATAAAGATATTGCAAAGTTAGCGAAATATCTACTTTGTTTTATTCGATTAAATAAAAGAATTAAATTTCTTGTTATTCTTACTTTCTTTTAACAAGCTAGTAAGAGAAACAACTTTTTTTAAATAATAATATATAAAGTATCTATAAAAGTTTATAAAGCTTAAAAATATTTAAAGTTTACAATAAGTTTTTAATTTAAATTACTTCTTAATTGTTTTAATTTTTTTTAAGTTTATTTATATATCTTTTAAGAATATAATAAAGTTTAGAAATTTAATCTTAATAATATTAAACTTATACTTCTTTAAATTAATATATAACAAATATTTGTAAAAATATTTTAGTATTTATCTAATATAATATTAGTACTTTGTCGAATTATTGTTATATATAAGTATATTATTTATATAGATTATACAAGTTATATTAATTAACTCTTGCAATATTTTATTAATATAAATTTAAAAAATTGCGAATATATTTGCTAGTTTAAATAATATAACTTAGTATTCGAAATACTTATAATGTGTACAAAATATTGTCTTTTATTTATTGTTATATTTAATACAAATATAATAATAGATATTCTTTAAGTTTAAGACAATAAAGCGCTTTACTTTGTATAGATAATCTAACGTTTTCGTAATTAGAAATAATAAATAACAATTTTTAATAGTAATTATATTTAAGTTTCTATAGTTAATATATAGATATAATTTATTATTTAATTTTAATATAAATAAAATAAAGATATCTATTGATAAAATTAAATACTTAATTTAATCTTTTGCTAATATATTATTAAAATATTGTCGAAGTATTATTAACTTATTCTATAAAAGATTATAAAGAAATATAAATAATAGCTTTTTATTATCTTAAAACTTAATAATATAATTTTCTTTTTCTAATTTTAGTAGAATTCTAGTAGGCTAATCGTTCGGGTCGGTTTTTCCCCAAAATCTATAATTCGACCCGAAAGTTATATCTAATTAGGCCAAGTTTTAACCTAATATAGTTAGTATTTTTATAATTTATGCAATTCGATTTCAACTATTAGAATCGAACGATTAGTCTAAATTCTAGTTAATTTATTATTATAAACATTTTTTAGATTTCTTAATTCTTTAAAAATCTTAAACTTTATTAATTTTTTATTTAATATCTTTGTAACGCTAGCGCAAACAATTGTATAAACTATATTATACTTAGCAAAATCTAAAACAAATTGTTTAAAATTAATTATCTTTAATTTTTTATCTAAGATTTTAAATTGCTAGCTTTGCGCTTTCGAATTAATTAATATATTTTACTTAAATAGTATTAATATATTTAATATAAAATTAAAACTTATATATTCTATTAAGTAGAATAAGATAATATATTCTTAATATTAATCTTATAAGTTAATTAAATAATAGATTAACTTATAGATATTATAACAAAAACAATTATTATTATCAAAAAAATCTAATATTAATAAGATAGCAAATATAAATTGCAATTCTTATTGTATTATATAGATATAATTAATAAAATTAATCTTAGCTTTTAAATTAACTAGATTTATAATTTAATATTTGTTATTAAAAAGTTAAGTTTAATCTTTTACTAAGATCGAATTTATTATTTTTATTTGTTTTTTTTATTTTGTTTGCAAAATATTAATAAAGCTTAATTTTTTTTGTATCTATTATAATAATAATAGCAACAATAAACTTATTTTATTTATATTTATTAAGATGGTTTATTTTATAATATTTCTTTTTATAATATTTAAAGTATTTAATACTTTTTAAATAATTTGTATTATTAATCTCGTAGATTTGTTTATACAATATTAACAAATTTTTAAAAATATATAACTTCTTATCTTTAATAAACTTGTTAATATTATTTAAACAACAATTTTAATAAAATTTGTTTAAAGAGATACTAGAGTTTTTCGTAATTTGTTAATTTTTAAAGTTGTTTACGTTTGCTTTGCAAATATAATTTAATATTTGTTTTTATATAATAATTATAGTTAAAAGTTTATTGCAAATATTTGATATTATATTAATATCTAAAATCTTTATTTTTAAGTTTAGTTTAAACTTAATTAAGAATATATAGATTCTATACTTTTTTAAAAGCGACAATAGATAAATCTTTAATTTATTTAAATATCTTTTAAAGACAATTATCTTTTAATTTAATTTTTGTCTAGCAATCTTTTACTTTTTGTAGATAAGAAAACAACAATTAGCAAAATTAATTATTAAATTTAATAGAAACTTTCTAAATTCTTCAAAAGTCTCGCTTTTTAACTTAGCGCTATTACTTGTTCTTAAATATTATTGTGTAATAATATTGTTTTTTAAAAATAATATATAATAAAGAATTTTATTCTTATTTGTAATAAAATATATCGAAAATCGTATTATATTAATATTAATCTCTTAAAATTAAATAATATATTTATTTATATTTTAACTTTTATATAATTTTAGCTTCTTAAATTTTAGAAACTTAAATATTATTAATAGCAATACAATAATAAGTTGTAAAACTTAAGAGTTTGTTTGTTTAATTATTATAATTTAAACTTATTAAATATTTTGCACGTCTTAAATCTTTATTATTAAGATTTCTATCTATTAATATAAAGTCGAAGTTTTAATTGTAGCTAAATTATTTTCTTTATTATTGTTATGTTAACAAGAATTATTTTTATTAATATTTTGTAAACAATTATTGTTTTAAAAGATATTAAAGTCTTTAAACTTTAATTTAGTAATTAAATAATTATTGTAATTTAAACTATTATAATTTGATATAATACTATTATGTTTCGAGTTTTTCTTTTTGAAAGATTAAACAATTAGAATTGTAAAATGCAAATGCGTTTGCTTCTTGTTAATATACTAAGATATAAAAGACGTAAGATATAATAGACTTGTATTACTATATTTTAACTATATAAAATAGATAGTAGTAGAACTAATTGTTGAAGAACAACAAGAGATAGACTTTCTCTCTATCTAATATTTGTTATAACGTGCGAGTCTATTTCTCGCTATCTAATCAAAAAATAGATGTTGTGCTATTTAAGACTTTTATAGGCATTCGGGATTACGTGTCCTGCCATATCTTGAGGCGCTAGCGCGTCGGGGACGCTATGATATTACAAGTAAGTCTATAATTAAGATCGCACCCTATTAGATATCTTAAACTGCGAGCTTGACTAGCATTCTTCTCGTTATGTATTGGTCTAAAGTTCAGATCTTGGGTGTATATATATTATGTACAGAATAACTCTGACCGCAGTAAACCCTCCAAGGAAAAGACCTTCCTTTCTTAGCATGTGCCTAGATCTTATTCATCTATCTATCTTATAGTTGGAAAGATAGTATCATAGTAACAATCGATGGTTAAATAACTTTCCCCTTCCGATGCGATCAAATTAGGAAATAAGTTTTCTCGATTGCTGCTTTTTCAAGACGTTCTGTCGGAATTTCTGCAACTCCTTTGGCAAAGAATAGATGTGGCTACGGAGTGGCGTCGTCAGGAAAGCGAAGAAACTGTATAATATGTTATTATGTCTACTTCGTTCCCGTCTACCTGTCTTCCATCATCTCTACCGGCGCTCATTGCTCCGTCCGGACTCTCCCAGGTTTTATCGGGGCAGTCTGGTTTCCTATTTCCGACAGTCTGATTAGCCACATCAGCCACCTCCACCACCGTCTCCACCGCCCGCCTGCATAGACTAGTCGATTAGTAGTAGTAGTAGCAATTGTAATAGTAATAGTAGTATATTGACAAACGATCGTCTAAAGCAACGACGAATAGGCGATAAGACAATAAATGTTGTTTGTTCTTCAAAAATTTTACATTTATTTCTCTATTTCTAAAATTAGCATTTGTTTTGAACTTATTAATAATCGATTTATCATAATAGTTTTTTTATATCTTCTTGCATTGTTATAGAATTTATATTGTCGTTTGCGAATCGCAAAGCAAAGATTCTAGCTCTTATATTAATTGCTTATTTTGCGTCGTCGTAGCAACACAAGTTTCTTAACAACAAGAAAACTAGTTTTCAACGTCTTTAAAACTACGTCTTTAGTTAAAACTTCTATATAGTTGTTTTTTCGAACAATATAAATGTTGACAAGCAAAAAATAAACTATATTAGACACAAGAAGTCGACGAAAAATTGACGAAAACTTAATAAGCAAAAGAAAAGAAAGCAAATAACAACAATATTTGTTGTTGATTACAAATACAATATTATTGTTGTTTTTTCGAAACAACAAAATTAATAGTAGCTAGTTATTACTTGCTTGCAATATAATTATAAAATAAGCGAAAAAAAAATTGTATTATTAGCTTATAAGAATTAAGATTTTGATCAACAATAAACAATAAAAATTGCTATTGATCTAAAATATATTTATATTACGTTTTGACAAATCTAGATAACAATAACTTATATAAAACTTAATTTAAATACAAACAAATATAGTAATCTTATGCGCAATAATAACAAAATATTGTCGAAAAATTAATTAAAATATATATTGCGTAATCTAGAATTTAAGAGATTTTATATTTGCTATTTTTAAAAATATGTTGTTAAGAGAAGTAATCGACGACAAATAATAATAGAATATTTTCTCTTTTGCAATATCTAGCAAATCTAAATAACTAGATACTTTGTTAATAAATTTAGTTTACAAACAAATGCAATCTTTAATACTAATTATCTAAATTTGTCTTTTATAATAATAGTTGAAATCTTTAATATTAATAAGAGTTTTTTAGCAATCTATTGTTTTGTAATCTTTAAATTAAAGAAGATCTTTACGTTTATATTTAATGCGTTAAAGAAATTAATATTTTATAATTGTATTAATTCTTGCGTAGTTATTAACAATTTTGTTTTAAAACTATTCTTCGCTATATGCAAAACACGATAGATCAATCGTGCAAAAACTAATATAGAGAACAAGATAACTATATTTCGAATTAACGTCTTCGACACTAATATATAGCTTCAATTGTGCGCATAACATGCGATAAAAACTATAAAAAAAAGACTTATTTG
>JAABUL010003347.1_pt1 | contig 23944 bp, 31 predicted proteins | sample 5559151 | NCBI WGS metagenome assembly JAABUL01 (sample SAMN10711876, study PRJNA513368) | rock metagenome | isolation source: Antarctica rocks | place: Antarctica: Victoria Land, Pudding Butte sud | reverse complement strand
AAGCTCGATGTCCAAAGATCGACCACTGGTCAGGCTGCGCGGGGCATCGGGGGTAGCTGGGCAGGGGGAGATCGGGGAATGGAGGTGACCAGCAATGTCCTCGAGCAGGTGCCAGTGAGCTAATCTTCAGCCCGCTCGTTGAACTCGCTAATATCTGTTGATTGTCCAGAACCTCTTGTCGCCTATGGGCACTTTCTACCTGGTCGCGGTCGAGCAAAACCGACCGGACATGATTATGTCCCAAATGAGTGATCTTGGCCTGACTTGTGAAGTCAGTCTGGCAATGTCGTAAAACAGCCTGACTGTTTCCAGGTCGTCCTCAAACGGCGCGCTGGTCGAGAGCTGCTGTCTGTTATCCGCGCCGCTCGTTGATTCCCTCTGCAATTGCCTTCTCGTTTCGACCGCTATCTCAAACCAGGACTAGCCCCTACGACATCGAGTGGTCAGCGGTAGATGCGGTCGGCCATTCACGCCAACCAGGGTCGTCAACGCCGTTCGCTATATTATGCTGCGACCTCCATCTGTCTCGCCGATAGCGAATCAACGCTGAGAACCGCAAAACCCTTCATTTTCGGAAGCCGGATGAGAAACGGGTTTCCACCCTACGGATCGACTTGAACTTGATGACATATTGATATGTCTACGCTATGTCTACGCAGACTGTAGAGTATGTACTCGAGGCTGAATAATGAACTGGACATACGTTCCCCTTCAAGAAGGATGCTCAACATGCGACCGCCGCCAAACCTGCTTGTGCGATACGCCGTCTGTGCTCAAGATAGCCTTATAGACTTCCTGGGCCGCGCCGATCTCCGAGGTGACTGCCTAGCTGAGCCGCCATCGTGCCCCACGACCGCAATCGATTCCGTATTAGCGGTGTCGTCTCTTGTCTTTCTCTTCGCATTTGTCGAGACGATCGGGCGCTTCGCTGTACTTGAAGCAGGTCGAAAAACGGATGGTCCAGGCGTTCCTGCGCGCTCCTCGCTTCCGGGCGGGGGTGAAAGGCTGCTGGAGCTAAACATTCCGTCGACCGACTTGGCAGCTGGTGTAGGGCTACCGGGCTTCCTGTTCAGCGGTCTTGGTCCAATCACGGATGCACCATTCGTACGAAGGGGAGTCGGCTCGGCGTCAAGACGAGCATACAGTTTTTCTTGCTCTTGCTGATCATCTGTTAGGGGAGGCGAAGGGGGAGATGCGTTTGAAAGAGGGCCAACTATGGGTGCTGAAGGAGGAAGCTTGTCGTCACTCAGAGAACCCACGCCTCCGCAATTGTATGATTGAGGTTCATCGACGGGAAACACCGATTTAGCTGCGATCCCAGTGGCGCCTCTATCGCCAGCAGTGTTGATGCGAAGATTGCCCATCGGCTGGGAAAAACTCTCCACTGAATCACCGCCAACGCCACTTTCGAGGTTCGTGCCAGACACAGTTCCTGGCCGAGTCCAGCGACGATCCGCATCTTCGCCATCTTCAGGGGGAAAATCATCATCGAACGATTCGATGGACCACATCGAATCTCCTCCGAGCTTTTGTCGTTGTGATTCAGACGTCTGGGACAAAGGGCCAGCAAGCCATTCATGGTCGAGAGCTTGCTCCATGGTCATCCTTTGGGCAGGATCCTTCGCCAGCAGCTTCGAAATGAAATCGATGGCTAATGAGAATGTCAGCTGATCGAGCCAGGATCAGGAGGGTTTACCCGCCGGTCTCGCTGATGCCGAGATGAAGCAGGAGCGCGGTATCAAATTGCTGAGTAAAGCGCGCCTTGATACGTTTCTATGTGACCGATCGATCAAAACGCATTCATGTCAAATTTTCCAGGGACTGACGTCAACGGGAAGTTCTGCGTCTTCGTCGAATGGCAAGGCTTTCGTCATCATGCTGTCAGGACAGTACTTATCAGCCACAACCTAGTTCTTTAGCTAGCATTGCACACCTGTAGACGATGATACCGACGGACCAAGAGTCGACCACATTTTCGTATCCAGGCTTTTGCCTCGTCTGCATCACTACCTCTGGAGCGAGATACTGCGGTGTCCCAACCATAGAGACCAGCATCGTCTCGGCGTGCACTGCCGGTCAGAGAAAATCAGAAGGAGCAGTGAGGTTGTAGCAAGGACCCGGTACGCACCCATTTTGGCGAGACCGAAGTCCGCTATCTTGACCAATCTCGGACAATCCTCTGACTCCCTGGTGAGTAATATATTCTGCGCATGGCAGGAGACGGCTCATAAGCGAGCCGATCTCGGTCGTGCGAAACTTCCATGTACCTCTGGCTTTAGGTCACGATGCGTCACGCCCATCTCGTGCTGAAGAGGACCTAATCTTAGCCCATCCTTCGGAAACACTCTACAGTCACTCACGGTATACGCCATCGCGCGGCATATCTGAAGCGTCAATGACGCGGCATGATCTTCGGCTGAAGGTGCTCAGCGAGACCTCAAGAATCAGACACTCACGCAAGCCGACGCCTTCCGTGCCCGGCCAGTTCATTATGTAGTCTAGCAGATCTCCGCCATCGACGTATTCCAATACCAAGCAGATGTGCTGCGGATCCTCGTACCAGTCAATGAGGCGACAGATATTTTCCTGAATCGAGTGTGTCAGGAGCGTCCTTTGCCGTGATGTGCACTTGCGTGTTGCAGGGCCGTACAGATATCTATTTCGCGCTGAAATAGGTTGAGAGTTTTCGCATTACCTGCAAAGCGGTGCTTGACAATTTGCTGGTAGTTTAGTCAGCTCGAAAGTATTGATGGGCCATCCGAGTGCTGCCTCACTTTGACAGCCCTTAAATCACCAGTCTGGACATCGACCGCCTTCCTCACTTCCGCAAATGTCCCTTTCCCCAAGCTTGTAAAATCAACATTTGGCTTCTTAAGCTAAGGGGGATGATAGCTCAAACTTACCGATCAAGAAGCTGATATCTCTCATAGACTTCCCCAACCATGTCCAAGCCGCCTTTGCTACAGTACTGTCCTAGTCGCGTTCCCTTGCAGCCGACCGAGCGAAAAATGTACCGAACATCATGTGTGTCCAACGTTGAGGGGTGTCCAAGGGAAAGCTCATCGCCATGCATCAAAAGCCGTCGCAGTTTGACCCTTTCGCCGTTCGCCTGGAAGGCGATTTTCACAGTCAACGTCTATGCACAAAGGGGAGAAAGGGTGTCAAAGAATCAACCCACAAACGTTCCGTTGCTGCTCCCCATATCCTCTACCCATACCTCCGGATCCGCTCCGCCTTCCTTCCAAGCCTGTACCGTGACTCCACACGTTCCGACACCACTGCCCGACTGAATACCCAAGGTGATTCTGCAATGCCTATTGGAGACACGCTTTTCTTGCAAGACTATATCGTTACCAGAAAGGGAATGAGGACCGCGGCCGACTTGGAGACAAGGCTTCGTCCAAGGTATTTTGAGGATGGAATGAGAGGCGTTGGTCGGTATCAGAATTGCCCCTGTTGAGAGAGATTATTAAGCGGATTCGAGATGATGGAGGCAAATGAGCAGGCTCACAGTACTTTCTACGAGGCTCCACTTGACTATTGACAAACGCTGTCCCTTGTGTACCTTGGGTCTGGCTGAAGTGAGGTTGTGAGACCTGGGTAGCCTCAAACGCATATTCGGCATGCCGCTGAGAGTCTGGCAGTTGAGAGTTGATGGGGAGCGATTCGGGAACTCCGACATGAGCCATCATACTGACTGGCGGAATCGGACAAGATCTCGCGGATAGAGGTTAGGGAATCCGATCGACGAGGATGGAGCTTAAGCTGATGAGGGGAATTGAGATGAGAGTTTATCAGCGCTACCAGGTTGGACCGATCGGCCAATCGCATGGTCACTCACCCGAAGCAGACCAGCTCGTCTAAATGGGAGATCCTATTTCATGTCCCCTCTTCTGTACTGCTCAAATAAGGGTTGAACAATCTCGCCTAAATGTGCTTTGACGTGATGAAGAACAGGTCGGTGGGTGATATTCAGAAAGTGAAGGGGGACGTCCGAAGAAAACTAAGACTTAGATAGAAGTATACGATCAAAGGTGAGCGGTCTGATCAAGATTCCTTCCGAGGTAATTATGACAAAGGTGAGACGAGGAAGCGAGAATCCATTGATCAAAAGATAAAATCACAAAATGAGGCGCGCGACTCAAATCACGTGGGTGCGTCTCTCTTTAGTCCCCTTTCGTCCTCTTTGTTCCTTTGAGACAGGGATATCCGGCAAGCAAGGCATCCATACCACCTCCAGAGCTATTCTTCTTGCTCTTAGCGTCATGGAGCAAACGCCAGCCCTTTCCATGTCGCCGTCGACAGGCTCGCCGTTACCAGACGTGCCATCCACAGCTTCGCCACGCCTCGCAGAAGCCTTCACACCCATCCCCTCGCCTTCACCTGACAATTTGGCACAGGAACGACCCAGCTCTCCCACTGAGACTATTCGTCTATCGATCGAGACCACTCCGGATTCATTGATTCCACGAACAACAGCCGAGAGGGCTTTCCAGCATGGTCTGGAACCTGGCAACCTTCAGCAAGAAGTTGGTGAGGTCATGGGCGTGTTCAACAGCTGGTGGGGTGGACTGAAGAAACAAGTGAGTATATTTGGACCGTATACCTTGCCGTCCAGGCTGATTGAACGCCACGATTGCAGTCTGTTTCTGCCATCTCTAGCTTCAAAGCGGACTTGGATAAGACCATGACCCAGGCTCAAGCCGACCTCGAACATCTTCGCACGGCCAAGATAGAAGTAATCCGCAAGAGCTCCGAAACACTCAACAGACCCGTCGAGAACGACAAATCAGAAGATACAGCAGGGAAGGGGACGGAGAAGAAAGTGGAGTCCAGTGCGAACATCGCTGCAGACCATTCTTCGACCGTCTTGCCACCTTCCGCCAACGCTTTCTTAAGCCGTCTGACATCGTCCACAAGTCATCTTCAAAATTCAATACAACAGACATTCCAGTCGACCCTGGCCTCGGCTTCGTCTAACCCTGCCATTGCGAATTCGTCGCAACTTCGCGCTCAACTCGCTGAGAATCTCCGTCTGTCTTCGGCGACCGAAAACCTGCAAGTATCAATGAAGCAGGCCGAAAAGCTGGCTGAAGAATACTTGCGCAAGGGAGATCAGTGGGTCAAGGACGCCGAGCAATGGATGGGCGATGCGGTCAAGGTTGTACCCCCTGAAGGGGAGGAAACACGTCATGTCGGTATGAGCTGGGACGGGAGTGATTGGTATTCATTCTCGACATCTTCGAAGACTCCTTTGGGCCAATTCAGACAGGAAGGTGCCGAGTACGCAGCAAGCGCAAGACCGGCTCGTATCTCGATGTCGGGCGCGGGTCTGGCGGGGTCAAGGAAGGAGGCCTTGCTGCGACGATTGAGAGAAGACAAGGAACTCTTGATGGTTGATCCTTCAGGTGAAGCAGAGTCTGGAGAAAGACGAGACAAATTCCGCAAATGGGTCTCCGACGACTGGAGACGGGTGAAGGAGGACGAGAGAGAGCAGCAGGAGGGATATGTGGGCGGTATCAGGATGGCACTCGGTGAGTCTTAGAGACTCCTGTGATCAGCTTTAGGTTCACCTCATCGCTCTAGTTCCAGAACACATCTCCGACGAACAGTTCTGGCAACGGTACCTTTTTCACAAACACATGATAGAGGCGGAGGAGGAGAAACGCAAGCTGCTATTGACAGGTGAGCGGCTACAATGTCCGGTGATCTCCTTAAGTGACTGAGCATTACAGCTACCCAACAGTCACAGCACGAAGACTTCAGCTGGGACGAAGATCCTGAAGACTCGCCATCAGTCACAATGCTAGCTGCGACATCGCCGCAAGTCCTGGCGGAGGAGTTTCGCTCGTCCGACACGCCAACACCGAGGGCCGTTTCAGAAAACAGGCTACCTCAGGCTCCAGCCGTAGTCTTAACAGCCCCGCCGACGATAGCATCCGCCTCCACCAGTCCAAGAGACTCCGAGGAGAGCTATGATCTCGTTAGTGATCAAGGAGCAAGGGCTGTAAGGGCTGCACCATCGACCGAGGATGAGGAGTATTCGGATTGGGAGTGAGGACGTAGTCCTGACCAATTGAGTAGATCCGCTCCAGTTAGGGTCACCTGTAATTGAATACTGTACTATTTGTATGCTGTATGCGAACGCACCGTTCAAAATGAGTGAAAATAGTGCCGCGACTTTAAATTTTCCAGCTCATTGCATACCATCCCGGTAAGCGGTGGTCTTTTGAAGGCCACTGCTCTCGTCTTATTCATCTGCCTTCCATTTCATCATGACAGATCATGACGACGACACCTTCATGGATGATTTCAAGTCAGCTGGCGGATGGGTTGATTTGGAGACATTTGGACTGAAAACTTTCGAGGGTATGGGAACGGGCGCGGTAGCACTCAAGGACATGGCTGTAAGCTCCTACTCAGATATCGTTGTGCTTGGAGCCGAAATCTTGCAAGGCGAATACTGCTCTCTTCCACGTTCCTTTGACGCTCATTTTATCAACGTACACCTCTGATCTCCGCTCGCAAATATCTGAAACCGAATGGGAAAGCCTTGGCGGAGGATGGGCCAGACTGATCCTGGTGATGATGTGGGAGACCGAAAGGGGAGAGCACAGCAAGTGGGGCACTTATCTCAGTGATTCCAGCTCCTTTCTATCCCACCCCAAGGTCATCGCAAATGAGCTGATGTCGTACAGAGAGTATGCCGACGAGCTTCGACACACCGATGTTCTGGTCGGAAGAACAGCTGCAGCAGCTAGTGGGAACTGATATCGAAAGTGTGTCTGAAGAGTCATACTTGAGGGAACGTTTAGTTGACTGCCCAGATCGAATTGGTAAGACGGAGGCCGAAATCGAGTATCGCGAGAAGGTGATGCCGGTCCTCAAGGTGAGACTGCGTTTCACGTAGTCCCCTTTGATCATTGATGTAGCTCAACCTCGAAAGGCCAATCCCGAGCTCTTTCCACTGTCGTCCCCGAATTTTTCCTTATCGGCATTCCATGTTCAAGGCTCTCGGATTCTTTCTCGCTCGTTCACGATCCTTGAGCAGCGGGCAGGACCCTTGAGCTTGGCCAGCCCGTCCATAACGCACGACTCCGATGGGGACAATGAAAGCGACGATGATGAAGAGGACGACGACGACGAAGGCATTGCTGTCATGATCCCGATGGCTGACAAGTTGAATGCCGAGTACGAGAGAGACAATGCGAGGCTATTCAGGGATTATGATGACGGGAGATGTGTGGAGGATAGGCAGACAACGGTGGCCAAAGGCTACACCATGGTGACGACCAGAGACATAAAAGCGGGCGATCAGATCGTTCGTTACGCTGGCATCGGACGGATTCTGGCTGAAAACCAGACTTTCGTCAGCTCAATACATATGCTTCACCCCCAAATTCCGAGCTTCTCCGCAAATATGGTCATGTCGACGCCCATCTCCTTGACCCCAAGATCTTGTCCCTACTTTCAGAGGATGAGATCGGGGCTTGGCCTTATGGCAATCCCGGCGATGAGGTGCAGATTGCAGGGGACAAAATTGTGCATGCCATGACCTCCTGCTCCGCCATCAGGAATGGCTCGGCTAATTGGGAATCGTCGGTGAAGCATCGAGTGGACTGCTGGCTGGAGGATGGACAGGACGAGTACGTCTTCTCTACCGGCGGCCTCCATGACGATTCCTCATACAACGAAGTACTTTTTCGCTTTCGATATCGGAAACGATCGATTCCTCAATGGTCGCCTTCATGAGAATTCTGCTCTGTGACTTTGAATGGCACCGATTCGAGAGAAAAGGTAAACTGCCGGAGACTATCGTCGATGCAGATGTCAGCGCTGTCTGCAAGGCCGTCATCTCAGAGCGCTTGGCTCGGTATAGCGGCAGCTTGGAGGTGGGTCCACCAACGTGTCTATTGCATGATGAGCTGGAATGATCGGTATCGATTGCAGCTTGATCTTCAGACCATTCTCACACAGCCACCACTGCCAACATACATGCGCACATCGGCTATGGTGCGTCTTGGAGAGAGACGGATTCTGCATCTGGCTTCTCGAGTGATCGATACTAGGAGACATACTGGCGGTCATCCCAGCGACCTGCCCGTTGCTAAAAGGAAATTCGACGCAGGCGATAATGAGAATAAGGGAAGAAACGCGACTGCGGGAATTCTATTCAGGGATAGACCATGACTTTGAAGCATTGCCGTTGTATGGTTGATCCCTCGTGTCAGGATAAGATCTCCTCTTTCGGTCACGTGTCAAATTACGTGACCGCCAGCGCAGTCCCGCTTCCGCTCAGCGTTTTCTCTAACTAGCTCTTGATACTACGTGTGCGGCGCTCTACGGTAATATCGACGGATCACCTGAGGAAGCAAAATTGCACTCACGGTCGTGCGAGTTTCATTGTTATCGTTTTTGCTGTTGTTTTGCTTGACAAAGAGAGCAGTCATAGTTGTGTTGCTTGTCCGCCTCCTTCCCCATTCAGAAGTACGGCAAAGCGTTTGCGATCTTCATACAATCGCTCTCTCTTGTTGTCCAGCGATCTCTCTCTTCTGCCGCTCGATCTTCACCAAACCCACCAGCGCTCTGGGACGAGGTCCAAGGTCAATACTCGGTTGGATCAAGGCAGGCAGCTCTCCTGCATGAGATTTGGGCGTCTCCAATCAGTGAGGGAGACGCAACCCCGCATTTGGCTAGGAGAACATGTGTTCAAAATGACTGAGGGGCGTTCATCAAGAGGTACAAGATTGAGCGGATCGTCCTCCTCATTTTCTTCAGCGGGTGGTTGATTTGCAACTTGCACATCATTTGTACAGGTTGTTGCAATAGTTGCCGCTGTGGTGATACCGGCATTTCCGCTTTCTCAAAGGGGATCATTCTCGGGAACTTGAATAACTGGTCCAACGTCTGGGGCAATCTCAATTGGAAATGGTTTGTAAGAACAACATCTCGTGATGTAATGACTTTGTTGCTTTTATTGTCCCCAAATGCGATAGTTGTGTGTACCGTCCATGTATCCCATAAGATGCCCTTCTTTGTGCAAGCTTACTGGGATTACGATGGTCGCGGTAATAGACTTGACAACCAAATGGTTGCGAATGATCAAGTCGGCTTTGTTTGCTTTGCCAACTGTCTACAAGACGCTGAAGGCCGCACGGTGTCCGGTTGCGAATGTATACAATATAGCTTGTCCTTTCTGCCCAGAACTTCGCTCCAAGTCCGGAATGCGCAAGTACCGTGCGAACACCATCGAGGATTGTAAGATGTACTCGTTCAACACGACCGTTTGCGCATGTGCTGCAGGTGGGATCTTGACGTGCTCAATGCCGCGCAATTGCATGTATGAATCCCATGCCGGTTCTCCACCGTTGTCTGATCGTATTGACTTGACTTTGCAAGACAGCTGTCGTTCAACTTTTGCCTAAACTGTCATTCCAACAAACGCATCGGAGTTCTGCGTGAGGAAAGATCTTCCTTGTGTAATCGTGATAGTAGGTAAGGAAGTATCGGCGATCGCCAATGGAGTTGCAGGTCCCCACAGGCCAATATGAAAGTGCCTTTGAGCTCGATCTTCAACCGGTAGTGCAAGTGTTTGCCTTTACCACGTGCAAACCTTGTTCATTGTACTACGAAACGAGGCTATCACTGTCAGTATTCCAACCCCTATTGTCTCTGCTCGCCTCTATTGTCCTCGCTACGCTTCCCCTCGCCGACGACGAAACACCATTGAAATTGAAACGAGAAGGACCGAGGATAGGCCTGGAAGGCGATGTATAAAAGTGACTTGAGAGTCGGGAAGAACCAGCGATTCGAGATTGAAAGTGACTGAAAGTCATTGAAAGTCATTGAAAGTCATTGAAAGTCATTGAAAGTCACTGAAAGTAACAAAAAGTCACTATAGTTACCTAGCCTACTCATAGCCTCTGCATTTCTAGCCCACGCTACTCGACGCACTTAACTCGGCTACACCCACGCGTGTCCTTGAGTTATTCCAGCCAAGTTCGACGGTAGTCCAACTTTGCCGAAGCTCAGACGACCGTCGCCGATTCTAGGAGCTGAGCGTCGCCTGACGTACCGTGATAGTGAATACGACCCTTTTACAAATGGGCGGTCAGGAGGTGGTCTCCCTCAGTCCCGCAGGGTTGCCCCAGATCTGTCAAAGTCCCACTTGTTAGTGTGCGGGGTACTGCGAACAGATAAGGTTGCGGTCCAAGCCGGGAACAAATAGGACGCCCTTCAACTCGAGTTTAGCAAGTTGCAAATTACCGGGTCATTTGCTGAAGTTCGACTGCAACTGTAAATTTTGTTGAGACAAATGCGGACAGTTTTCAGTGTCACAACACACGCCGACCATCAAGAGTCTTTGGACGACACTATTCAATCCCAGCAAAATCGCATTGAATGCACTGCCGTCAGACGAGTAATCGACTTTTGCAATCTCGGCGTTTGCAACGGAATTGTCGGTCGAAATTCTCAACCGCCACACTTCCTTCTGCCTTCTCCCTCTCAAGACACTTGCGCACAAAACAACTCAGTAATACAGTGATGAGCTTTGTGCTGCTCGCGATACGCTGCAGGATTTGGACCGAAATGCTGTTGCGAATTTTATTTTTTATCGTTTGGAATGCATAGAGAGGAAAGAAACAACTAATTCTGATATATACTTGATCTATTTGAGTCGGTCGATTGCAATCCTGCTCGCACTCCGCTGCCATCCGGATTTTGACCAGTACCAGCTACAAATGAGGAACACCAGGCCGCACGATACCGGGCATATCCCCAGCCGGTTGGCGCTATTCTCTATGCGTCCACGGTCACCAGACCAGATTTCTCTCAGGCCGCGGGCGTTTTGTCTCGATTCATAAGCAGCCAAACACCTACTTGACCTTTACGGCAGAATCTGGCAATCGAATTGCTCTTGGCTATGCGTATGCAGACCCCACAGCTGGTTATGTCAGCTGCGGTCCTGCAGGACTGTGTCTCCCAATGACAGTTGGAGCGACACGCCCCTCTTCGTCTCCTATCTTGCTCCCTTGAAGCTTGGGTCCGCCGTTTCGGCCTTGTGGGAGACTCTCGTAGACGAAGATGATGTACCAGTAAGATACCATAGCGAAGACTTATGAGCAAAGGAAGTTGAGCGATAAGCTACGTAGTATGAGAACACATGCGTCAAGATTGCATCTGGCCACGACGATGAGATCAAGAGCAGGAAAGATCACATGAGATTTCAAGTCTATGAGCTCATATATGACGTGACTCAAAAGTAGCTCTGCGATCGGATTCAATCACTGACTGGTAGCCTATGCTCCTTTCGATCAGAAAAGAAGATGGGCGTTTGCCAGAATGATCGCTAGGATACTTCAAGCACAGTAAGTACAGATGTCAGTTGGCCGGGTTCCCGGCGTCCGATGTTGGGCAACCAAGTGTCGTATTTCATATTAGATGCCGGATTTGTCGAATATCGAAGATAAACACTCTCGAATCGCCACACTGCCTCTTTAATTCGTAATTCCATAAATCCGTTCGCATACATAGTCCATCTCGACATGTGTTGGACTCATCGCTTCTACGTCAACTGAGTCCAACCAGCGATCTACTCAAACAACTCTATCACTTCTTCATATCACCGACTGCGTGATATTCATCAGGATTGTCTCCCTATGCCAATTTTTTTGGGCTGTGATGTGCGTCATGTGATGACATTGTGCACCTTTGATTTCGATTCTCATTTGCAAATGCTGCTCGACCCCAGCCTCCTTGAATCACCAATATGTTCCGATAGTATTGTTCGCGTGCGTTAGACAGCTGGTGCCCCAAAATCCCTTGGATTTGGTGGAACGATCCTGAGATCACGATTTTACGGGGTCAATAGAAGTCCTCTTGAATCAATGTCGCAAGACATCGATCTGAAGTCAGCATGAGCAATTTCTGCTAATACACTTTCAATTTGGCACGTTTGTCGTAAAGATTCGCAGAAAAAGACCTAGTGCTTTATCTGTTGCGTGGCCTTTCGATTCCTGTCAAACTAATCCTAAAAATCAGACGTCGTTTTGCTTGTAGATTGTGTAGCCTCGGCAAGCCAGCCTCAGACCATATCGTACGTACTCTGCAGATCTGCACTACTTTCTTCCCGCTGCTTGAGGATATCACTTGCTGCTTGACCTGATTACCAGATGACTGGTCTTGTTCGAGTAAGCTGATTTCGTTCTCCGGCACCATATGAATCCCGCTACGCTTTGGATGACTTATCCCCCGCATTTATGAATTTCGTCGATGTCCAACACTTTACTTTCTCGCACCATTGTGCGAGCACAAAGACGTCTAGTGTGGATTAGAACACACGCAAAGTGGAGATGACCGCGCGCCATTCTGCGCCACACCCGCGATCCGGACCGCGGAAGTCTCTGACATTTACTCGTGAAATGTGGTTTGAAAGGTACTGACGCTCAAACAACCCCAACCCCGAGGAATAGTAACGATCGTATTCGTTTGTCGTGCACAATTGCAGGAATGGTATGACCTTGACTATGAAAAGCTAAAGACAGGTCGACATATGTCAGGATAAGGCGATCTCGTCTCCCGGTCACGTGACCGCCTGCGCAGCGCTGCCGCTTTTCAAAGTTTACTGTAAACGCTCTTCCTTATGCGCTGCCATGATCATTTGGTCCACGACCTTCTACGACGAAGCAATCCGTCCTGCAGTCAGGCTTCTGTAGTGCTTTTGACAGCCCCTGACACCATTCCTCATCACAGCAAGGCGAAGGGTTCAACTCTCAATCACACAGGATTTGCTGAACATTTGTGTGAATCAAGGTAGACCAATGCTGAGTCTGATCCAGAACCTTGATCAAAGCGTCTCTTACAGTGTGGTTACCGGATATTTCAGTCCCATAAATCAGGCTTTGACCTGATCAAGAAATGACTTCTTTGTCGAAGAAAGACGATACTGTGGATGAAGAGAAGTTCTGCTTCGGCGATGCAGTCAGTCTAAAGGTAAAGGTCAGACAAAATCCTGAAATGGTCAAACAGGAATGAGCTAATGCAACCGATCTGATTCGCTCAAGCTCTCATACTCAATACTCGTTCTGTTTGTATACAACGGTCCGGCTATTAAAAAATGACAGCAGCAACGATCAGTAGTGTAAAGGCCCCGAAGCGAGAAGATTGCGCTATGAAGAGAACAGGCGTCGGCACAAGAAAAGGAGCGGGATGATGGGATCTGCGGGCCGGAAGCGGGCCGGCCTTCCTCTCGATAGGATGCGAGCTGCTTATCTCCCCCCTCATGGCCAAGAACCTCTTGTTCATACTCCCCGCCGGGCCTTCTATCGTTCCGTACTTATGCAGTGTACGCCCGAATAGGCTAGGAATGGCAATTGGACGGTCAATGGATACTTAACGCTCGCATTTGATTTCATGCTGCAATGATACTTGTGAGCAGCATGGGAGAAAGCTACTTCCGATCCACCTCCACAGCTCAGGTTGTTCTTCAATACGCATATGCTAGGTATCATCCTGAAAGGTAGCAGCACAATGTGTGCATCCATGCGTCGATCAGCATTCAGGCGCCTTCTGACAGCAAGGCATCATTGATGGGAGAGATCGTTCTCTTGAATTTCAAAGGTCGTCTACAGGAGTCAGGTCCCGGATAATTGAGTGAAGAGTCACGTACGACCTGTGGCAAGTACGCATTCGCGCTGAGATCAAGGACCCAGAGATCTTCGAACACCGCTTCACCGTTGTAGCCACCTGAGATGAAGATCCTCGCATCATGCAAGATGGCGACATGATAACCTCGGCCAGGTGGAGGAATCCCTCGAGGTGTTTTCGATTCCCATTGCAGGGTTACTGACATGAGCTTGCTCCCAGCATTGGGCTTACCAAGATTGAGGAGAAGTACGTCCTGCGTGTATGTCTGACCGTTGTGACCACCAATGATGAAGAGGTAGGAGCCGACCTGGGTAGAGGTATGTGAAAGACGGTTGTGCTTCATTTCAGTGTCGACGAGCGTCCACATGAGGGTGTCTGCTTGTCAAACTGAGCTGAAACACCTTCACTCACGTAGATTCAACACATATACATCGGCAAAACTCGCGTGACCATCGCTGCCGCCGAAAACAATCATCTTGTCGCCGACGAGATTTGCGGTATGATAGCCCTTTCTCTGAGGGACATCGCCTTTAGTCCGCCATTCATGCCATGTTAAACGATCCGAATCCGAGACATCGAGAGCCCAGACATCGTTGAGCGCGGCTTGGCCATTGCCGCCTCCGAAGACGACAAGGAAATTGCGGTACAGGATTGTCGTATGTGCTCGGCGAGGCGGAGGCAAGGAGGCTCGAGGTGTGGTGATCATTGCACGAGAGAAGCGATGGGTGGCTAGGTCTATCAGTTCAACTCAACCTGAGGGCACTTACCCATATCAAAAATCCACACATCATTGCTGTATGTCGGCCCGTCACCGCCTCCAAAGATGTAGAGCCGCGGGCCAACTAGCGTCGTAGTGTGCGCTCTCAAAGGTGGAAATTGTTCACCGTATGTCTCGACAGTGCTCCAGAGGAGACTTTCGGTGTCGAACCAAGCAACACCCCTCCAGCATGTCTTGCCGTCTACTCCACCAATGAACCATATGCGATCGCCGACTAAAGTACCCGTGTGAGCGCGAAGGCCTTGCCCAGGAGGTCGGCCATGAAACGGGAGTGGCGAAAAGTACATGGCGGATGCTGGGGCTTTGCTGATACCTTTCGCCGACGGGAGTAGAGGCTCTACTACCTTCGCGCGTATGGATGGTGCTTTGTTGATCTTTCTGCTCCGCTCTCTGTCACGCACACCGGTCAAGTCGTTCCGGGCTTCGATCATGGTCTCAGGGCCCTTGCCCGACGACCGAGTCGTTCCCCGCCGACGTGTGGACCATATCTCGGCGCCACTGCCTGTCTCGCCATCCTTACGATTCACGATCCCTCCTCCATTGGACAATAATTCTGGCGCACCGGTGAACGCGAAGTCTGGAGCGACACGCGATGCCGATATGCTACCTCTGATTGGGGGAACTGGGCCGGTGCTCGACCAAGAATCCGTTCCGTTTATCAGCGTATCTCTATTGTCGTGTTTCGCAGTGATGGACTCCTTGCGTTTCGGCACGCCCGTTGGTGGACCTCCGGAGCCTGGTTCCCCCAAACCAATAGGGGAATGAACCGCTCCGAGGAGGATCGTAGGACCAGATCCCATCGTAAAATCCCGCTGTCTTGTTGTCGGTCTTATGCTGGTCATGACATCCGGTGGCCTGGTCTGAGCCAGATGAATTGGGTAGGTGACAGGCTCGAGGTCGTTGGGAAAGGCAGGGAGAGGAGGAGGATCTTTGGTCGTCATGCCGTCGCGTGAGGCTGATTGACCAGGTAGTTGAGACGGCTGGCCTTGACCAGATGTATCCAAGGGATCATTTGGGGGTTGTGGAGAAGGCGTTTGAGGCAATGAAGATGTACGAGATGGCAGGAGTAGATGATTCGGTGTCCCGCCATCAACGTTGTCGATGTCGCCGAATTGCTCGCCGGAGCTAGCGAGAGGTGTCGAGGTCGAGGTCGTGAAGAAGGAGCTCGAGGCGGAAGTCTCGTCCACGAGCACCCTTGAGAGGGAGGGAAAGGTCGAAACACGGTGGTGCGGCGAGATTTGTCCACGAGGTGATGCGGTAGCTTCTGGTGAGGGTGAAGCTGAAGCTACCTTGTCGGCACGTCGGAAGGGACTGCGTCCAAGGGTAGGAAGACGTCGAAAGGTGGAAGATGAAGGAAGGGCGAGTTGTGATGCCGAGTTGTTTCGCTGTCGGCCTAGGGAAGAAGATGATAGGTCAGCTTGAGATCCACGATGTACGCAGATATCGGGAATGATTACCCAATAGCTCACGGCTATGTACTCACCATTGGAATCCATTATATTCCGGTTCGAAGGCTGAGTGGTAGTGTTGAGCCTGGATGATCAGACTAGATCAGACCCGGCAATCTTGTCGGGTCAGGTAGATTCGGACGCGATAACGCCAGGAGAGTCTTTGCACGGATCATAGAGATGATGAAAGATGTCGCGTTGAAGGCGGAAAGAGGAGAAGAAGGGTGTGATCTAAAATTCAATTCACAATGCTTTGATCGATCGATGAAGTGGATCACCGAAGAACGAAATACATAGTCGGGGCATACGGAAGGCCTCGGGGCCCCTCTCCCTTTTCTTTACTATCTTGAAAGGAAGGGTCGACTTCCACTTTTGCCCCCGATCCTGCGCAGAACAGCTGTTGTGTGGCTCATGACGAGGAGTCGGGACCATCTGGGTTGTTCAGGGAAGCAAAGTGAGGAGCTGCATTGCAGGTACGACATTTCTGACTTTTGTGCCAGGTGGCTGAACCTTTGACCGTTGAAGTGATAAAGAGCTCCTTGTCGGTGTTGACTACGAGAACAACGATGCATGCATCCATTCAATGACCCTTCCACCTCACAGGCCACCCTCCGCCGGTTCGTCTCCAACGCTGAAGTTCCCCCACAACCTCCTCACCTCCTCCGCCGTAGGCCGGTCCTCGGCGAGCGGGTCAACCATTGCCCGGAACACCTCTCGAACATCATCAGGGACATACTCCATCCCGTCGAGAAACATCATCACAGGACTTCCATCAGCATAAGTCATAGCCGTACCGGCGTTATGTCTTTTCTCTACAGGTCGAACCGGCGAGATGGGCGAGGACAAGGGCGACTGGCGGGAATGAGCGGCCGAGGGCGTAAAAGAATAGTCGCCAGCCGCCGTCATCGACTTCGGGTCGTCAACTTCGCTGAGCAGTAAGGACACTGCATCTGGCGTTGGGGTGGCTTGCCGATTCTTGATCCACTTGGCCCAGAGCTTGACCCCAGCTGGGGATTCGGCACTGCTCGGACCATCTGCTGCATCTTCTGAAGCACGGAGCGACTCGGCTGAAGACATCCTCGCCAGCCTGGGTCGCGGATCGCGTTGCGGTATCCTAAGCGAGCCGGTCCGCTTGACTCCCTCGATCTGGAAGTCTCGCCATGCTGAAGGGTACGGACTGCCAGCGAGGCTCACATCCTCCTCATTGCCGATCCTTGACAGCCTTTCTCTCTCTTCCCATGCCCATAATGCTCCCTTCCGGACATGATGCATCATTTCAACCGATCGCACGCCGCGGAAAGGCTCTCGTCCGGTGATGCATTGGTACAGAGTGGCTCCGAGGGCGAAGACGTCAACAGGGAAGGAGAAGAACTGGCTCGGGTCGACAAGCTCGGGAGGTGAGAAAGGTAAAGTCCCGAGACCTAGGCCGTCAATAGGTGGGTGTGATGGGTGGATGAGGAGAGATGAACCAAAGTCAGAGAGGCGGATGTGAAGGTCCGAGGTGAGCTGTCGTCAGCGATGTTGTCAGCAAGTCACGCACCAAGAGGTTCGCCGGTTTGATATCGGCGTGCACGATGCCTTTTCCATGAACCCATTCCAATGCTTCGGCTCCCTCCATCGCCCATCTTTCCCACAATTGCCTCCCTACCAGATGCGGACTAGTTCGGAGCATTCGGTCAACCGTGCCGAGGGGTGCGTGCTCAAGCAGGAGAACCCATCGTGACAGGGATGTTGTAGGTGGTCCCGCCTTGGCCGCCTGTGCGAGTGCGGGCAAGGAAGGGGAGGAAGCCAGCGATGAAAGTGATTCCGACACGCACGTTGAGCTTCTTTGCCGCAGGAGAGATTTGTCGGTTTTAAACTCGGACGCTAATCGGCCGTGAGCGGATCCTCGGCGCCCAACTTCACGCTCCTCTTTGACGGCGATGAGCTTGACGATATAGTCGGCACCATGTCGCCTCATCTGCTTATCGGTACCATCCCGTAAAGGTGATAGCGCTCGAGATATTTTCATCGGCCCTGGACCGGTAAGACGTCCTAGAAAGAATGCCTCTCTCAGTCCCATCGTCTGCGAGTCCCGATCTGGAGACATGCTCTTAGCGGCGCAAAGTCGCCAGCTCCCGCCCACGATGTCGTTTCCCCGTGCATTGACTTCGGCGCCATCTCGCGAGCCACGTCCTTGCATTCGTCTCCCTTCTACCTCCCGCTCCCGCTTGTAGGCTGCGAGGTATACCTTGGCGTATCGGCCTTCTCCAAGGAGATATGTCGAGCTTGGCTCGAAGCGAAGGTTGACGTCTTCAGAAGAGGGTGGTAGGGGTGGTTGCCATGGGAGATGGATACTGGAGGAGGAGGATGGCAGGGAAGGAGACTGGTGTAGCGGAGATAAGGGCTCTTCGATTGACTGGAAGTAAGGTGATTCGAGACGCAAAGGAGGTGGTAATCTTGCACGCAGACTGGCGGACCGAGAGAGGGCATGAGGTCGTGGCGAGGACGAAAGGCGAGGAGCAGGAGGGGGATTGATCGGGCCTGAAGCGGAATCGTCGAAAAAGGATAATGTGCGAGGGGAACTTTGTCCAGTTGGTGGTGTCGGCAGGTCTGATGGTTCAGGTGAATGTCCGAAAGCTTCTGCCCCTCGTAGAGAAGCTCGGCGTGCAAGATTACCGTTACGTTGACCACGCAAAGGTTTGGGCGGCGGGGCCTCTGAGGTCCATGAGACGGAGAAGAGGTCGTTCCGAGACGCAGTCGAGGATGACCTTGACTTTGTCCCAGTCATCTGAGGGTCAAGTGACGGGAATGGCAGGTGATTGAGTGCTATCTCTCAACCATGCCGGGTTCGCTGATGATCTCGGAGGAGGCGAGAACAGGAATTTATACACGAAATGATGTGACTCAAGAAAGCGGAAACGTGATCCCAGACTGGTGCCGAATCGAACAAGTGATATGGTCGCGTCAGTAGTCTCCCATAAAAACTGGCTCAATCTTCTGGTTGGTCACCTTCAGATTATCGATTTACAACAGCTACTCGCGCCCTCAATGTTCAAGGTCCGTCAATCCCCAACCTTCCCCTTCCTCACGCGCGCCTGGAACAGACCGCCTCATTTTAGGGCTAAGGCTGTTTCTCGCTTCCCGCCGCAACTCGTCGCTCAATTTGGAGGCCGTCGAGACTGCAGTCAATGGTGAATCCGAACAGACCGCTGAAAAGTCTGAAGGTTCGATGACTACCGAAGTCGCACCGTCGTACCGCAAAGAGTCCGGTGAGGGCGCTGCTGATCGCGTCCCATGCCTCGGTCTCAGCATTCCTTCCTCTCCAAGACTAGACGAATCCGCCGATCTTGCGATCGTACTGCTCTCGGTAATACCCTCGGCGCTAATACTCGGCCTGATCAGACTCGCCCAGAACACTCCAGATGTGCCGTCATCCATGCTCGCGCCTGGACTCGGAGTTGTACTGCCGTAACCCGAGCGCAAGCCGCCAGCTTTTCGGTCCGCCGGGGAAAGCAAGGGCGAATTCGGTGTGTTTGGTGTTGTGGGCGCCGCTGGCGAGGTAGAGCGACTCTTGACCGTCGAGCCTCTTCTCCGAGCCGTCGAGACGGATAAAGCTCGCGGTGCTGGCTCATGATCTGCCTCCCTTGTCAGCACTCGTGTGTACCCTCCTTCTTCCTCGTCTTCTTCCTTTTCCACCTGGTTCCCTGCCTTGATCACTTGGTCTACGAGGCAGAATTGGATGACGTTCATAACGAGGGGGAAGATGGCCATGACGAAGATGACCTGGGCCGAGGGTGAAAGGTAATCGAGGAGACCGTGGCCGAAGCCAAGCAGGAGAACGGAAATGTGGGGGAGGGTCAAGGGTAGGAGAACGAGTAGCTTCATCAGGATGATCGAGAGGAGGTATGGTGCGAGCTGCTGCCACCAGCTGCGAATGTAAGCGGGAACTCCGACCTCAAACTCACAATCTCGGTCGAGGCGGGTTGCCATATTGGCCACTGACAAAGCCTTCCAGACCGAGCCGAACGGTGAAGACCCAGGTGAGTCCAAGGAGAGCGAAGTAAAAGATAGCAACGCCTGGACCATCAGCTTCACCTTGGGATATTCGGGAGGGAATACCGATGGTCGTGTCTATCAGTACGTTGAGAAAGTATAGAGAGCAAGGGTTATTGTTGGCAGCTTGTGCGACGAGACTTGAGATCTAGACCATCAGCGAGAGCACTACGCTGTGTACTTACCAGGAGATTGAGAGCGTGAATCATTGCCTGCCCCACGAGCTGCTTGCTCACATCCCACAACCAAATCCTCCAAGGTCGCTTTCTTTGTTCAAACTGCCGTTTGACGACAAGGGAGGAGACGACAAAGATGCCCACTGGCAAGGTCAGCCTGGAAAAAACTCTCTCATGGGACAGAACCCACTCAGTCCCTGCACAATTAAAGCGGTCGGACCGAGTAATTGACATGTTGAGGGATCTTCGACAGGGGAAGGAGGTACCTCAGGCGGAGGAGTGAGTAGGATGAAAAGCGGCGGCCGAAGGAGAGGCATAGCCTGTTATCGTAGTGCTGAATGAGTCAAGACTTCCAGAGCGGACCGCTTGAATAGCAGCGGCGTCATGAAGAGGTGAGAGATAAATTCAGCCTCCAAGAATCTGGCTAGACCCGGAGCGCTGTTTTCACCCTTTTGGCGACATTGGCAATGTTATCTATTGAAGCCACCACACGGAATGATCATGACGTCTCGATTCAAGATGATGCGGATGCAGAAACATCTACTCCCAATCCAAACACCACCCAGCGCAATGGCTCGAAGGTGGCAGCCATTGACATCAACGAGGATAAACCGACCGCCCGCCTGAAGAGGATCGCCGATGCGGTGGAAAGATCAAGATCAGAGTACAAGTCAGAGGATGCCTACACCGAGCGAGGAGTATATCTCCATTTTCATAATCGACTAAGGCTAACGGATTCGTCAAGTGGTATGATGAGGCATCTATCGAAGGAGACGCTTCCAGGCCATGGGGCATCACTCCCAAGATCGACAGGCAGCGGCTCGGTAAGTGTTTGCTTCTCGAACTGTCCTTGCCATTGACCTCGATCTTGCCCAGAGTTCATGGCCATCTCCGCCTATTACGCCTCACCTCCTCAGCATGCCCGAGCTCTCTCACTTATCCTCTCCGCTCTCGATCCGAAGGCCCGCTCTCTTGGAGGTCTGACTCACGAGCTGCTCGATATCGGGATCAATTCAGCAATCGCTTGTCAAGACGAGGGGAACGCTGTGAAGTTTGCCCAATTGGCTTCCAGCCTTGTGAATGCATCCTGCTCCTCCAAGGGACGAGACTGACCAGGCCGTCCAGTGGAGCGGACAGATGGCAGGAATTGCAGCGACGTCTTCCGATGCCTTCCATTTCGCTGGTATGCTGTCAGGTGAGCACTGTCTGTCGGATTTGAACTGTTCTCTCATTCTGCTGGAACATCAGAGGCGATTATCCCCTTACTGGGGTCGACATCCGCGTTCGGCTTGCACTACCCGATCCTCGACCGGTTGGCCAACATCACTCTACTGATACTGCGGGGCATACACGCTGTTCCTTACGACGCCGGAAACGCGGGCTGTCTGCAGTCATTCTCTCGCATGGTATCCCGAGTCAAACGGAAATGTTCTGAGCCCTTCTTGAGGCCTTTGTTCCTGTCAGAACAAGATGAAGCAGCCGCCAAGATGTACCCCGCGGTGACGTCCGGATCGAATCGGACAGACGAGGAGGCAAGGAATGGCGGTGACGAGGATCATTACGCGGAAGATTGTCCTTCACCGGTCGAACGGTTGGCAAGGCTCTTTCGGCTCGACGAGGCTGGGATCGGTGCGCTGCAGGGAACAATCAGACGACTCGAGAAAGGACTCAGGCATGCGACGGGTCCGGGTATTGCCGGAAACAAGGAGGAGCGAGGAATCCGGGAGCTGTGATGGCGAAGGGACATGTAGGCGTAATCCGCATAGGTAATTAAGGAGGTGTCCCGCTGTCGCAACTCGTACGGGGCAGCCATGTTCATGACTTGCTCGGGAGTCAAGCCGTGATCTAGATGACCGACCATCGCTCGAATGAAAGCGTCCGCGGATGGAGGGGATGCCTGAAGGTCGTTCTCCGCGGTCGAGCAGCCTACTTCAACATGAAGGCTGCTCCAATGCGTGTCAAGGTTGAGCAGACCTTTGGCATGCTCAAGAGCCGCTTCCCTGCCCTTCGTTCGCTAGGTCAACGCCTCCGCAGCCGTCGCGATCAAACGCAAGCCCACGTCTTCATCGTTGCCGCTGTAGTTTTTTATATCTCTTTCTCGATGACCACCCCGTCAGAATGGACACTACGGACATTCAGCAGACTGCAGCCCACGCTCCGGGGGGTGCGAAGACCCTGCAACCGATGTCCAGCCTAGATGAGAGGCGTTAATGCTCGAGTTGGTCGACAATGAATGGGACTTGGATGACTTGGAGCTACAGTAAGTCTCATGCATCGCTATCACTCTCGCTACTGCTTCTCATCTCGCGCTTTGCCTTGCTAATAGCTTCATTGTAGGTCAAGCTCGGACATGGATAGTTCGTCGCCTTCTTGCTCAGCTTCCCTCAATATAGTGGCGCCGCCAGGTGTACCGTCGACGCCGTTGCCTGCATGGTTACGCCAGTCTCGAGCCTTCCGCCATGAAGCCTCAAGATTGCAAACCTACAAGATATTGAAGACGGCAGACCAAATCGAGGGGAGGGTACTTACATTTTCTCAAATGACTCGCCGTCGCGATTGGTGGGGCATCCATGTTCGGCCATCCACTTGGCCACCTCTGGAGCTACCTGTCCTAAATTCTTCCCGCCCATACCGCCCTTGTAGCCCTTCCAATAGTTGCCGGCGGCCAACCATTGACAGAGAAGATCGAGGGACGATGGATGTGCGTCTGAATGCCAATGCCGGGCGCGCTGGGGCATAGGGGTGGCAGAAGGGGTCTTGGGGGCGGTGTTGAAGGCGTCTGAGGAAGGGGTTGGACTGTTGGGGATGCTTACGCGTCGAGTCTAAAGTCATACAAGTCAGAAAAGGAGCCGAACAACAGGGGGACGTTACCGGTGCCAGCGGTGAGGTCAAATGGTGAAGTTGCGGGGCATCCATGGTACCCAGATGTAGAGTGATGCGAGGACTTACTGGGCATGCTGGAATGACGCGTCTAGGTGGCATGGTTGACAAGGTATAGGTTATTGCGAGGAGGGTGTTTTGTAAGTTTATAAAGTCGCGCCTTATTCTACAAGTGAACAGCCCCACTCCTGGCCGACGTGGTGGAGAACTAAGTCACGTATCAAGGGGTTGCCATTGTCCAAAAGCGGGAAAAGACTCACACGCTTGTCAGAGACGAATTGCTACTTGGCCTCCATGGCCTCTTTCAACCCGGACAACCTGGCTTCTCCGGTCATTTTTGAGCGATCCACAACTGCCGGAGCGGATTGCTTGGACGCTTTCTGGACGGTCTATAAGACGCTCAGCAACAGCAGCGACAGCGTGAGCAGCTCACCCTGGAGCAGCTGGCGCAGTCGACACCATGGCGTCAAGTGTGTACTATGCATTGAAGAAGCGCCAAGAAAAAGAAGCGAATGATGGATTTCGCAGAAGCAGTTTCTCTCGAGTTCTGGTAAGCGCCACACGAGAATCCAAGAAGTAAACAAGTGGGGCTTGGTCCACATAGTATTAGTATTGTATGCTGCATACGTGAGGATCAGCTTCAGGCTTGCTTGAAGTGGCCTCCCGTCCTCATCAGCAACCAATGTGCATCAATGCTAGTGCCGCCATCTAGGTGTAGTCAGTGATGCTTTGGGTAAATGTGGGACTGAGCAAGGAGAACCAAATCAAGTCATGCCACAAAGGGGATGGGGTTGGCGTATAAGGTTTCTCTTCGGAGTTTTCATTATCAACAACCAGAGCTATGCTCACAAAGGCCCGAGGCCGCCAGCATGCTTTCCCAAGAGCCATGCTGCTATCTTGAAATCAAGTGGAGCCGTGGTCATATACACGCGCATAATATCATCACCTCACAGTACAGAATCCATTTGCCGGAAAGCAAA